>OGOB01000001.1_pt1 | contig 298381 bp, 224 predicted proteins | sample 1573611 | NCBI WGS metagenome assembly OGOB01 (sample SAMEA2582016, study PRJEB24529) | metagenome | biome: Human gut stool | place: China | collected 2011 | reverse complement strand
AAAGAGGTTCGGACTCAATGCAACAAGTCGCATAAAAGCGTTTGTCTTCAGGTTTGTCTCTGTACCAGCCAAGTGGATCAGAACATCAAGGCGGTATGTGCTGAATATCTATACCTGTAATAATGCTTACGCAGATATTTTTCAGACTGATTTTGGATAACGCCTACAACTTATGGGTATGATACTGCGTATTGCCTCAAGTCGCATAGTGGGGCAAGGGGATATTGTGGGCAGAAGTGGGTATTTCAGCCTCAATTTATCTGCTAATTCAGTGATGAGAGGACGTTTAGACGCAAGAAGGACGCTGAAGAGCTTAGTTGCGGATTTGAGGTAAATAAATCGCGTAGCATTTACTATAATATTGGCGAAACTGGCGAGGGGACCAAATTGCTAACTGATATTTTTTCGCAAAAAGATATTTTTGGTAATCCTAAACCATTAAATCTTGTAAAAGATTTGATTTCGCATAACAATCGTGATTCTACTATACTCGATTTTTTCGCTGGCAGTGGTACAACCCTCCATGCTACCATGCAACTTAATGCAGAAGATGGAGGACATCGTAAGTGTATCCTTGTAACCAACAATGAAAACAATATCTGTGAAAATGTAACTTATATTCGTAACAAACGAGTTATTCAAGGATATACGACTCCTAAGGGAGAAGAAATCCCTGGACTTACAGGTAATACGTTGCGTTATTATAAGACAGACTTTATATCGAGAGATCAAACACCTCGGAACATGCGAGCATTGGTTGCAGCCTCTACCGACTTGCTTTGTATAAAGAATGATATTTACAAGGAGGCCAAACTTGCAGGACGGAACATCAATTCGAAGATTGCTCGCTATTTTGAAGAAGGCGACAGCCGTATGCTTATAATTTATGATGAACGAGCTATATCCGCCATTGCAGAAATCCTTGAAATGGTTGAATCCGGAAAAGAGAAAATCAAAGTATATGTATTTTCTCCGAGTAGTTATGCTTACGATGACGAATTTGAGGAGGTCGCGGACAAAGTACAGCTTTGTGCATTGCCGGACGCTATTTACCAGGCTTATCAGAAAGTCCTGCCTAAACGTCGCCCAAAATTCCTGCCGGAAGCAATGGAAGAAGCAGAGCAAAGTAATGATTCTGAAACCGGATTGTTTATGAGAGAAGCATAAGGAAAGGATTGATAAAAAGGAAAGAAAAATGAAAAATATACAATATCAACAGAAGGCTGTAAGTGAACTGGTGGAAAAGACCATCGGGTTACTTTCTCTTAGCGGAAATCGCCATACGCTCGTGTTCAAAGCACCAACTGGCAGCGGAAAGACAGTTATGGCTTCTGATATGCTTATGCGATTGAACGATGAATTGACTGAACGTCCAGATGCACCGTTCACTGAAGTGGCATATATTTGGATTGCACCAAACAAACTTCATGAGCAGAGTTATTTCAAGATGAAAAACTATTTTACGGAAACGAAAATTCTGCGTCCCATGATTTATGATGAACTGGATCATTCAATAGAAGGATACATACATCCCGGAGAAATTCTGTTCGTAAACTGGGAAAGCATCAATAAAGACAATGCTGTGATAGTACGTGAAACAGAACTTTCGGCTTCACTATACGATATTACCCGCCGTACACAGGAAGATAATGGTATTCCGATAATAGTAATCATAGACGAGGAGCACATGTTCGGAAGTCGCAATGCGAGAAAATCGGAAAAAGTGCTGAGCAACATCTGTCCGAAAGTGGAAATCCGTATTTCAGCCACACCTCTACCGGAATCAACCGCAAAGGCGGAAGAACAGGTTACGGTTCCACGAGAACGTGTTATTGCAGAACAGATGATCAAGGAAAGTGTCATTCTGAATCCGGCACTGGAGTTCAATCCGATGCTTGGTACATTGAACCAGCAACTTATCAATCTTGCTTTGAAAAAGCGCGAAGAACTGGCGGATGCCTATCGGAAAGAAGGTGTGGACATCAATCCTTTGCTCCTGATACAATTGCCAAATGATGGGGAGGCAATGACTGGGGATGATAATTCGGTCAAAGAGGAAGTTCTGACCTATCTTGACAGCATCAAAGGAATCAATGTGGCAAACGGAAAGCTCGCAATATGGTTGAGTAACGAGAAGACTGACAATCTGCAAACAATAGCCAATCCTGATGATATAACAGAAGTTTTGTTGTTCAAACAGGCCATTGCTTTAGGTTGGGATTGTCCACGAGCAGCCGTATTATTGATATTCAGGAAGATAGAAAGCTTTACTTTTTCAGCTCAGACTGTAGGTCGTATTCTCCGTATGCCTGAACAACGTTTTTATCAAAATGATATGTTGAACAGAGGTTACGTCTATACAAACCTCAGTAAAGATATTATTGAAATCGTAAAAGACGATATGGACTATCTGTCGTCGCTCCATGCAGTACGTAGGATGAACCTGAATAACGTATCGCTTATTTCAGAATACAATGAACGCACATCCGCTGACCGTAATCGTTTGGGATCTGATTTCAAAAAGATTCTCATGGAGACTTTTGAAAGAAACTGGCTTGTAACGAATTTTATGCCTTCATTGTTTACTGCGGCAGAACTGGATGGGATACCGGAAGAAGAAATAAGTGAGGAAGACCGGGTAAGTCAAACTTATAAAAACCGTAAAACCGTAGAAGATAAAATCAATTTTAATGTAAAGAGCATTGGGATTGAGATTGTGGAAGACCTGAGTATTACAGGAGAAGTAGGTCAGACCATGATTCGCAATAAAGCAAAATACGTGCGTACCATGCAGGAACTTAATGCTGCTTATATGGCTTTTTGTGCAAAGATGCTTGGCAGCGGCTATGAAAAAGTCAGCATAAAGACTTTAGCCGTGGCTCTTCTGGAAGTTATGGAAGATTTGTTTGAGCTGTTTGAGAGCGAAGCAATCAAAGTCATACTATATCATGGAAATCGTCCTAAGTTTGCAGATATTATAGAAAGAGCATTGAAACAATATGCTATTATCCTTCAACGTCGTCGTGCCGCATATCGTGCAAAAGGATACGTGAAATACACATGGGAAGTTCCTGCAGACAGATTCTACAAGGAAGACACGAATAGAGTGTGTCCAAAGATAGAAAACCATGCGTTGATGCCGTATATTCAAGAAAACAGGGTATCTTCACCCGAGCAGAAGTTTACTGCGTTTTTAGAGGAAAACAAGGAATATATAGACTGGTGGTACAAAAACGGAGACTCCGGTAAACAACATTATGCCATTAGCTATACTAATGTAGATGGTAATAAGGCATTGTTTTATGTTGACTTTGTGATACGAATGAAAAACGGCCAAGTATTTCTGTTTGATACCAAGAGTGAAGACAGTGACAAGAATGCTCCATGCAAGCACAACGCTTTGATTGATTATATCCATAACGAGGAAAATGCCGACAAGCACTTGAAAGGCGGCGTGATAATACAAACTAAAAACGGGGAAAATTGGAAATATTGCCCGATGAAAATAGAGAACACAACAGACATATCAAGTTGGGACAGTTTCCATCCCGATGAATATAAAGCATAACGGTTATGGCAAAAGGAATCGACCCTAAATTTGTGCATTACGGCATACGCAAGGATGACCTTGCTACGATTGAAGCCATTTGTGAAGCCGACAATATTGACTTCGATTGGCTTAGCGAAGAAATACTAAAAGCATATCACGCCAAAAAGGTGGATGTGATAGAAATGAGTGACAGCGATGCGGAAGAGATAATTCGCGCCGCCATACAGAAAGTACGTCAATAATGAATTTGAAGCCATGCTCATACAAAAAATAAAGATAAGTAATTTTAAGACCTACCTGTCGCTTGATCTTGATCTGACGGTAGATGATGACCGCCCGATTATACTTATCGGCGGTTCTAATGGCGGTGGAAAGACAACTCTGTTTGAAGCAATAAGCGGTGCGCTTTATGGACTTAAAATAGAGAGTAAGGAACATTTTATGGAGTTGCTCAATCAGGGAGCAATAAACAAGGTGAAACCGGAAATCAGTCTGCAAATAACATTTGTAGGCAAAGTGTTAGGGCAGCAACAGAAGTATATCCTGAAGAGAATATACCAGTTAAATCCGCAAGGCCGTCCGCTTGAAAGCGTATCCCTGAACATGAACGGAAATATGTATGTGTATGGCACTATGACTGCACCGAAAGAAAGAGTGCGTGCAGAACAAGAAATCAGTAAAATCATCAAAGCCAATCTGCCACAGGAATTGAGCCAGTATTTTCTGTTTGATGCCATGCAGTCAAGTGAACTGCTGAAGAAAAACGTGTTCCAGCAGACCATCCGCGACAATTTTGAGAATGTACTTGGATTCAAGAAGTATTTACAACTGAAACGAGCATCTGAGAAATTGCAGCAGGAATGGGCACAGCAACGATTGGAAGCCGAACAGGAAGCCAAGGAATACAACAATCTGTGTAGTCAGAAAGAAGGCCTTGTGGCTGAAATGAACGCTTGTCTTGCCGAGCAGGACAGGCTGTATAAATATATGGCATCGGTCGAGGACGAATATCAGCGTGCCAAAGAAGGAGCGCAACAGGCCATGAACCTGAACAAGCGTATTCAGGATGTTACCGGGAAAATCCGGGCAATAACCGATGAAGCTGCCGATTATGCCGAGAATCTGAAAACATTTATCGAGAATATCGAGATAAATGTCTTCCTGCCTAAGCTGGCATCCAATCTTTCACAGGAAATCAACAACATACTACGCGTAAAAGAACAATTGTTGAAACAGAGCACAGGTGCCTATCCGATAGAGACACTCCGTGATGTGACGGCAAAGATTATAGATTACCTGAAAGAACTGTCTTTGTGCAGTCAGGCCGTTGACGAGGAAAATGTGGTTGCTCACATGGTCGCCTTGCAGAATACCACCAACGCACAAGACCCATACGACTATCTGGATGATGCAGAAGTTGAAGCCCTGAATGAATTGCCGAAGAAAGGAGGAGGAAACCAGTTCGTGACACTTGACAGGAAAAGGCAGGACATGGAAATACAGCTTGCCAACCTTGACAATCTGCGGACAGAAAAGCGGACGCTTGAACAGACACAGGCAGGTGGCAACAATCTTCTTATAGCCAATTATGAGGATGCAAAACGAACCGTCGAGAAATTGAAGATTCAGGAAGACAGCTTTAAAAGCGAAATACTACGTCTGGAGAAACGGATTCATCAGTATGATGTGCAGATTCAGCAAGAACCGGACTTGAAGTTCGACACACTGGTAAAACTCCGTCCATTCTTCGATAAGGTGGCTGACAGCCTGCTGAAAAAGAAAAAGGCTCAGATTGAGACGGAAATGCAGTCGCAGCTTAACAAACTGCTGGTGTCTTATAAAGGCCATGTCGCCCGGGTGGAATTGTCCGATAGCATGGAGAACTTCAACATCCGGTTATACCATAGTGCAGGTAATGAAATATCTTTGAATCAGCTTAATGCGGCTTCCAAACAGATATTCATACAAGTGCTGCTGAAAGTGTTACGCAATCTCGGAGACTACAATCCTCCTGTAATGATAGATACTGTTATGGGTGTGCTTGATAACGAGAGCCGTGACGCATTGATGGAAGAATATTTCCCGCAGTTGGCTGAACAGACCATTCTGCTGTGCACGACATCGGAAATCCGCACGGATAGCGATTATGTGAAACTGGAACCATTCATATCTAAGACCTACACCCTGCACCGTAATGTAGAGGAACAGAATACGACAGTAGCGGAAGGTTATTTCGGGATATCCCTAAATCAGTAAAGACCATGAGTATAATAAACTTTTCAAATACCCGCCAGATGGAGGGACTGCTTGACGAAATCAGTCAGGTGAAGGATCTTATCGAATCCAAAATCAACTTGTCTCGTGTAGCCGACAGAGAAAAGCGTGTAAGCCTGACACTCAACAAGGTGATGCGCATCTGTTTCATAGTAGGACTAAGTGTTACCGTAGAGCGCAAGGAAGATGACTTCAAGGACATCCAGCTTTCCACCTCTTCAGCTCGCATTGTGCCAAGTTTCTTCACAATGCACGATTTGTCCACATTATATTCAGCCTTGTTGAAACTTCGCTATGCCAATCTGAATATCGACTGGTCACAGAATGCCACAGTTTCACGTATCATTGCAGCAGAAATGTTGCGCGGAAGAAATTACTTGTTGGAAGAGAACAATCTGGATTCGTTCCTATATGCAGTAAACAACAAAGTGGCAATGGCAAAAGACATTCCGGTGCTCAATCTAATTATCGGTAACTATGGTGATGCTGAAATGGAAGCAACGCTTGATATCAACAGTCGTAATATTACCAACTCGCAAATTATCATAGCTGGTGCAACCGGTTCAGGCAAAACCAACCTCTTGGCAGTCCTGATGCAGCAGTTCCGGGCCTTGTCCTCGGAATCACAATATCCTGTAAACTTCCTGTTGTTTGACTATAAAGGCGAGTTCAGTGATATCCAGAACAATCATTGGCTGTCGCATTTCGATGTGGACCGAAGTTGTATTTTAGATCCCATCGAACATCCCCTACCATTCACACCGTTCAAGGATTTCTCAGGTCGTCCTATCAATGAGATAAATCTCTATTCATCGGAAATGGCTTCAGCCCTCTGTTCGATAGACAGGGTTTCTGCAAGTGCCAACATGAATAACCGTCTGAGCGAAGCCATAGTAGAGGCATACAAGAAGACAGACGGAGCACCTATTACGTTCTCAATGATGTTGGAAGAGTATCAGGCAAAAATGACCGATCCTGCAAAGGACGACAGCATTTCATCCGTATTGAAGCAATTAGTTCGCGCAAATATTTTCGAGGAAGAAGACAAGGCTGATCTTATCGGTGATTGTTACATCATAAAGATGGACGGTTATCCAAAAGATGGTCCGATAGCTAAGGCTATCGTGTATTTCATCATATCCAAGTTGAATAACATATACGAGCAGCTTGAAAAGCAAGCCACTAACGAGGATGTTGTCCAGATTCGTCACTTCTCTATCATTGACGAAGCCCATTATATGCTTGACTTTGATAACCGGCCATTGCGAAACCTGATTGCAGTGGGGCGTAACAAGGGACTAAGTATTATCCTTGCCACACAAAATATGAGCAGTTTCAAAAGCAAAGGGTTTGACTTCTATGCTAACGCTCAATATCCACTCATAATGAAACAGCAGACCATCGATGATAAGGTAATCAAAGATTTGTATGGAGTGAGTGGCCAGGAATTGCAGGAGGTTCGGACAGCAATAGCCGGACTTCAGAAAGGCGAGTTGATAATTAAAGACCAGATGGCTTTTGCATTGGGTATGGGTAAAAAATACAAAAAAATCAATGTAACGCACTTGATATAAATGAAATATAAGCGCAGCAAATGATAGAAAGGATTATTATAAAGAATTTTAAGGGCATAAAAGAAGCTGATATCTCATTCCATGATAAAATTAATGTTATTGTAGGAAATAATGGTGTCGGAAAATCCACTTTGATTGAAGCCATTTCATTGACATTGGGACATGGAATAGGCCAATTGGAAATTACTCAGTATCTTTTCCATGAATCTACATGGAAGGATTTTGAATCGAATAAAGTCTTACCAGAAATTATTATTGAATTATATTTCAATAAAGATTTTCCTGCCGAATATTCAGGCAAAAACAATAGTCTGTCGATATTTTCTTCAGGAATCAGAGTTAGAATTGCATGTGACAATTCATACCTTTCATTATTCCAAGAACAAAAGGAACAATACAAACATATCCCATGTGAATTCTATACCATTGAAAGATGTTGGTTTTCTGGGGATAATGTCAAACAATTATTAGTACCTTATGTTCCGTGGATTATAGATTCATCGTCTAATACATTTAACAATAAAGCTAATCAATTGGCTACTCGCTTAATATCATATAAGCTATCAGAATCAGAACGAGTACAAGTTAAAGGTTGTTTGAGAACATTAAGAGAACACTTTGAGGGTAATACAAAAGTCAATGTCATCAATTGTTCCTTGAACGATAAAATCAAGGACATATCCCCAGATTTCAAACTGACTGTCGATTTAACAACAAAAATGGCATGGAATACAATCTTATGCCCAGTATTAAAAGAAATTCCATTTTCACAGATTGGTTTAGGAGATCAATGTATTATAAATACATTATTATCCATTGACCCATCTTCCAATGATGACAAGAAAAAGAAAATATTAATCATCGAGGAGCCGGAATCTCATTTATCACATACGAAAATGTATGAATTACTTAGCTATTTAAGTGGTTTTGACGGTCAAATGTTCGTTTCTACTCATAGTAGCTTTGTTGCAAATAAATTATCACTCAATAATTTAATTGTATTAGGGAAAAGTTCAGGTATAATTCAGAGTCAAAGGATTTCAGATTTGGAAGATTATGATTTTTTTGCAAAAGTTCCGAATTATCCAACATTACGTGTGGCACTTTGTGATAAGGCTATTTTAGTGGAAGGACCAACAGATGAAATGGTAGTATTGTATCATTTTATGAAAGAGTACCAATGTCATCCTTTTGCAAAAGGAATAGAACTTATCTCTGTCGGTGGTACAGTATTCAAACATTTTGCATTGCTGGGAGCAAAACTTAAAAAACGTATAGCAGTCATTACCGATAATGACAATCTGAATATTGAAAAATTAGAGACAAAAAGGAATCTACCACAAGAAGAAGTTGTTAGGTTATTTACGGAAAAAGATACATCATTACATACATTAGAGCCTGCATTTGTTAACGCAAATGTAGATAACTTGAAAGGACTATCTAAATTAATCAGAGGGGAAAATGTTGATAAAGAATCTGCGGAATCCCTTTCGGAATATATGAAAAAGCATAAGACAGAGTGGGCTCTGAAATTATTAGAAGATGAATCTTACAATTTCAATGTTCCTCAATATATTATGGACGCTATAAATTGGTTGATTGATGGGGAGAAATAATATTTGCTATATTGCATCTGCTGGTGCAGGGAAAACCACTAAAATTGTAGAAGATGCTGTAAATAACTCAAATAATGACTCTACAAAAAAAATTGCAATCATAACATATACACAAAATAACCAAGCTCATATTCGAAATAAACTTGCAAGTCATAATTTAGGTTATAAAGTCGTGGTTATGGGATGGTTTGAGTTCTTGTTAAAGCACTGGATAACACCATTCAAAACCACTTTGTTTCCACATTTAATAGACACCCACTTAGGAGTGTCATTTGTTAATGGAAAATCAGGACTCAAATCCTATAATGAGAAAATATTTGCCACTTATAAAAAAGACAATTATCGTAAAAAATATTTAACAACAGAAGAGCATAAAGTATTTAGTGATAAGTTATCTGAACTTGCAAATGAATTGTATCTTAAAAATCCCTCGGAACTTACTGAAAGGTTAAATTCGATTTTTGATTATTTGTATTTTGATGAGTGCCAAGATTTTGTCGGCTATGATTATGAAATTATAAAGTTGATACTAACAAGAACAGGTATAACTTGCGTATTTGCAGGAGATCCGCGCCAGCATACATATTCAACACATACATCATCTAAATACAAAAAGTACTCTGGCGACATAGCTTCATTTATCCAAGATTGTGTAAATAAAAAAAATAAGCGCTATGTTACTATAGACGAAACAACTCTTGTAAAATCACATAGATGTCCGAGATGTATATGTGATTTTGCAAGTTTGATTATGCCACAATATCCCGAAATGAAATCAGTAAAAGAAAATTCTCAACAAGAACATTGTCTATTAATTAAGAACTGTGATGTTGGGAACTATGTAGATAGATTTAATCCAGTTGCTCTAATTTGGAATAATAAAGCCTTGAAAAATATCCATCCAAATATTAAGCAGAGATATAACATGGGAGAAGTAAAAGGCTTGGATTTTCCTAATGTTATAGTTTATCCAACAGAAAACATGTTGACATGGATAAATAATACAACTAAACAATTGGCTGATGAAACACGCGCAAAACTATATGTTGCTGTAACAAGAGCTGAAATTACAATTGGGATAATTGTACCAGATGATTTTTGTTTACCTTCTGAATCTATACTTCAATTTTGGAGTAACCCTGATTGAAATGTAATAATTATAATTGATTGCTTTGTTATTTCACGACTATTATATTAAAGACTTATTGATAATAAATATATTTCTTAAATGAATGTGATAACGGCAACCGGACAAATCTGGCGACAGAAATACGCTTCTCCCCGAGAAGGAAGATTTCCGTCGGCCACCGCAGGCCGTGAGGATTTGCAAGGTGCAGCTGTTATCCGTTACTTTCGCGGAACAATAAGCCGGAAGGTCAGGACGGACTGCAAGGACAAAGATATAAAAGGATTGAAAGACAGATATAAAGGGAGGCGATAAAAAGGGAAAAGGAGGATAAAAAAGGCAGATGCCAGCCTACAAAAGCCAGCCGGCCCCGGCAGGACGAAACACAGGAAAACCTGCCCGATCATCACGACCGGACAGGCAAAAGGTTAAATCAATGAATCACGGTCAGGCAGCCCTGACAGTATTTTCTTCTTCGGGAACTTCGGACTGCGGACGCTCGGCTTCCTTGAGTGCCTCGTCAATCCGCTGCTGCAATTCCTTACATCCCTGTTTCAACCGCTCCAGTTCTTCCGCCTTGCTCCACTTCCGGGCGGTGATTTCCTGCAAGGTCGGTATTTCGTGCTGTAGCATGGCTATCTGCTTCTGCTGCTTCTCTATCAAAGACGGCATCCTTTCAAGTGCGGCCTGCGGGTATCGTGCCGATTCGGCAAATCCCAACGGCAGGGCTCCCGACACGCCACAGCGGTATTTCAGTCCGCTTACGCCCTCTACAAAGAAAGCGTTACGGTCGAACGAGCCGGAAAGGGTGTACTCGCTGCGGACAAGCAGATTCAGCCCCATATAGCTGCCAATGGTACGGTAAGCCTCGCCCCTGTATGTCTTGGCTATGCGGTGCAGTTCACGGCCTGTCTCTTCCCGGGTAGCCTGCTGCAGATTGAGCAACAGCGTTTCCCTGTTGCCGCTATAGGATGCGATATACTCCATATCCTGCTCGACCTGCGCCACGATGCGCTCTGCCTTGCCGACAGCTTCCGTGTTGGCCGCAATCTTACGCTCCGCACGGATGCGCTCTTTCTTGAATATGGCCTGTTCTTTCTCCAGCTGCATGATTTTGTTGTCGAGCTTGGCCTTGTTCAAAAGGTCAGTATTTCCTGAAAGGATAGCCACGAACTCGGCAAAGTTCATTCCGCTGTCCTCGTCCATGCAGTCCTCGTCGATGCGGCGCACGGCAATAGTGCCGTTGTTTATCTGGTTGATAAACATCTGCTTGTTTTTGAGCAGGTTGAACTTGTAGGCATCCAAAGTCTTCTCTGTTCCATAGATGATTATGTCCACCACGTTACCGCCCCAGAGTTTCACGGTGTTGCCCTTGCGTACCGCACGACCGTTGCGCTGCTCCATGTCGGCAGGTCTCCACGGTATCTCCAGATGATGCACCGCCACAGCCCGCTGCTGGGCGTTGACCCCAGTACCGAGCATCGACGTAGAGCCGAAGAGGACACGTACCCTGCCGCTGTTCATGTCTTCAAAGAGGCGTTTCCTTGCCCTCTCCGTGGTGGCGCACTGGATAAACTGGATTTCATCAGCCGGGATGCCGAGGCGTACCAGCTTCTCCTTGATGTCGGTATAGATGTTCCACTCGTTCGGCTTGTAAGTGGAAAGGTCACTGAAGACAAACTGCGTACCCTTATTGGCCGCCGAGCGTACATAATAGTCATAGATGGTTCGGGCGCAGATGGAAGCCTTGTTACCTGCATCATCGCTGAACTTCTCACCCAAAAGGCGCATGTCGAGAGCCATCTTGCGTGCCACATTGGTAGCAATGAGCATCTTTGCCTTGTCGAGGTTGTCCGGCTCGATCGTATCAAGCCCGAGGTCTTCCCAGTTTCCACTACCGGCAAAGGAAACGAGGCGTCCGATCATTTCTTCCTGCTCGATTGTCGGCGCATGAGAGAGGAAGCGGACATTTTTCTCCGGCACATCAAGATGTATCATGTCGGCTGTACGGTAGTCGGTGATTTCACGCAGGAACATCGCCAGTTCGGGCACTTTGATATAAGTGCGGAAACGCTCCTTGCGCTTGATTGCCCCTGTCACGTTCAGCTCATAGTCGGCTGTCTTTTTGGTAAATATGGCCGCCCAGGCATCGAAACAGCTAATCTGCTGACGCTTGAGTTCACGTGGGCGCAAATACTTGAACATCACATAAAGCTCTGTCAGCGCATTTACCACCACCGTACCGGACAAAAAAGTCGCCCCAAGGTCACGGCCCGTTCGGTGCTGGATGTCACGGATGGCAAACAGCAGGTTCATCGCCCTTTGCGAGCCTTTTGTATTGCCGATACCTGCTACCCTGTTGTGGCGTGTCTGGAACATGAGGTTCTTGAACATGTGGCATTCATCGACAAAGATGTGGTCTATACCCATTGAATGAAAGTCCACGGTATCATCCTTGCGGTCGTCCAGCTTTTTACGAAGCTCTGACAGCTTCGCCTTCAAATTTTCCTGTCTCACTTCCAGCCCTTTCTGCATCTTGCGGCTACGGTAGCGCATGGTGGACTGTTCCAACACTTCAAGGCTTCGCTCCACATCGTAAAGCTCTTCTGTGAATATCTCTATCATGGTTTCCTCGGACTGCGGTATCTTGGCGAACTGGTCGTGCGTCAGGATGATGCAATCCCAGTTGTTGTTCTTGATTTTGGAAAATACCTCTCTGCGGTTGGCCGGTGTGAAATCTTCCTTGCCCGGGTACAGGACTTTTGCGTTCGGGTATGCCTTGCGGAACGTGTCGGCAATTTCGTGTACATTCGCTTTCAGGCCGATAATCAGAGGCTTCTGTACTAATCCCAGACGCTTCATTTCATAGGCCGAGACGCACATAATCATGGTCTTGCCTGTGCCTACTTCGTGCCAGCAGATGCCGCCGCCGTTCTGCTTAATCATCCAGATTGCGTCTTTCTGCGACGGGTAGAGTTCGTTGTACGGGAACTGCTCAAAGGAAAGCTGCGGAAAGGTCTGTGCCGAGCCGTCGTAGGCCGGACGGACATAGCAGTTGAAACGCTCGTTGTATGTGCGTACCAGTTCATCCCTGACTTCCAGAGGACGGGCATCGAGCCACTGGTTGAAATTGCTGCGGATTTCCTGTATCTTGGTGGCCGCTTCCTGAATGGCTTCCTCGTCGGGCACACGTACCTTGTCGCCGTTGCGATACACTTCTTTGGTTATCTCCGGCACTGTGTCATGCAAGGCATGAACAAACAGGTCTTCACCGTTGAAATTGCGCACGGAATAGGTGTTGTATGCTGCCGGGGAGTAACCTTTCAGACGCACTACATAGGTATCGTTGACATCAAAGTACATCACTTCGGCTTCCACCCCGAAAAGTTCTGCCGCAAAGTCGGCGTAAAGTTGCGGGTCAATCCAACGCTCGCCCATATTGATATCCAACTCTTCATAAGGTATCGGTTCGGGCGTTGCGTTCTCCAGTGCCTTGACGGATATTTCCGTCCATTGCTGCTGCCTTTCCGAAAGGTCGGGAATGCAGGAAACAAATTCCGTGCATTTAGCTATCACGTTGCCTGCAATGAACTTGCCTTTGTGTTCCCATTCATCCGTAACAGGATTGTAGAATATCTCGCCCTGCAACGCTGCGATTACATCTTCATCAGACAGGCTGGTAGAGCGCATGATGTAGTCCATTTCCACCTTGCCGTAGAAATTGAGGCTGCTTGCCAGTGCTTCCGACGGCTGTAAAATACGGTCGGTCGTAATCTTCGTGAAAGCCACAGGCTCACGCATGATGTCGGCCTTGACTATATCGCCGCCAAGCTGCATTTCGATAGTGAACACTTCGACACCGAGGCTGTCAAGCATGATAAACTCCTTGTTGTCGTTCTCATGGAAAAATCCCCATTTGGCGACAAAGGCATCATAGAGGGTGTTCAGCCGCTCACGTATGGCAGTCTGTTCAGTCTGCAAATCCCTTTCTTTCGTAGAAAGCAGGAAATACGCTTCACGGACAGGGAAATAGTCGGCTGCACGCTCCATATTGACCTTTCCCTCGTCCACCGGAACGAAATCTACGGCCACATCGGCATAGTGGCTTGACTTGCGGAACACGACCGTACCAATCTGCCCCTCGAACATTACCAATGTACCGCTTTTCATCCAGTCCTCGAGTTTTTCCGTGTAGGCTCTCCGTCCTCTATTAACAGAGAGTGCGGTCGTCTCCTGCATCCCGAACAGCGACATCTGCACGGACGCTTCGCCCTGCTGTCCGAAAAGACTTTTGCGGAAATACCGGTCAAAGTCGTATTTCAGAAGTGCGGAAAGGTATTGCGCCATGGCCGCATCAGAGCCAAGCCACTGATGCTTGCGTACATATTTTCCGTGCTGGTTCATCACAATACGGCTGTCGGTCGCCAGTACGGTCTTCGGCATGGAAAACAGCCTGTTGGCGTTTTCGGTCATCGTTCCGTTCATGTCGTACATTTCTTTGCCCACCTGCAAAAACATCTGTTCACGTGCGGAGAGTGCCGCCTTATTGGTATGTTTCTGGAATATGAGCAGGTCGCTGCCTACCTCGATACCGCTTGTCTGCATGAAAAGAGCGTCAGGCAAACGTACTGCGCTGATAAGGTCGGCATGGTTCACCAGATACTCACGTACAAACTTATTTCCTGCCGTGTCGGCCACACCTCTTGAAGTGACAAAGGCAAGCAGACCGCCCTCGGAAAGCAGTTCCATAGCCTTGACAAAAAAATAGTTGTGAATGGTCTTTGTGGCCTGTTCGTAGATACCGCCCTTTTTCCACAGGTCGGCATCGAAGACACGGAAGTTGCCGAAAGGAATGTTTGAGGCAATGACATCGAATTTCCGATGCTCCAGCTCCTGTGTGCCTATCGTTTCAAAGCCTGCCGTTACGGTGGTTGCGTCCTCATGCAGCAGCGAAAGTACAAGTCCTGTAATGGTGTCTTTCTCAAAAGCATAGCTGCGTGTGCCGGGCATGGCTACAGGCAGGAAACCGCCGATACCTGCGCTCGGTTCAAGAAAACTTTGCATCTGCAAGCCGTTGGCAGAAAATGTCTTGTGTATCTGTGCCGCCACTGCGTCAATCAGGAATTGCGGCGTATAGAACGCTGTCAATACAGATGACTTGATGCTTTCAACAAGTGAACGGCAAGCTGCCTCGTCACCCCCTGCAAGTGTCCTTAACGCATCCAGCAGACGGTTCAAAAGCCCGGCAACCCCTTTGTCAAGCGGCTTGTCCGTACCCAAGTCCAGTACATCCTTGATACCGCCGAAACCTGAATACTGCGCCAATACCTGTTTTTCCTCTTGCGTGGCTGTCCTGCCCTGCGAGTGGATAGCTACTGCTGTCTCTATGGCCTTGATGTTGGCCGATAATGATGTCAATTTGTTGTAACCCATGATTTAACCTATTTTTTTATTTCCCTTTTTTCGGCCCGTTTGCGGCCGCAGGGATTATTTTTCTGCCTTGAAAGGTGGCGGTGGACATCCGCCATGGCCGGTAAGGAAAAATACGCTCGACAGCCGGAGAGGAAGATTTTTCCGAGACCCCACGGGCAGAATGCCGGCATTGGCAGGAATGGAAACCGGCGGTTACCTTTGCTGAAAAATCCAATCCCCCGAGGTCGCACGGCGGAGAACGGAAGAGCAGCTACAAGAGGGATGGATAGAAAAGGATTGAAAACAGGCGGATGGAAAGATAGAAAAGGAAGATCTGAGGTAAAAAGGGACAGCGCATGGCCATGCCGTCGATAAAAAGGGACTATGCCGTCGGCAGACCGAAGCCGGAACAGACCCTGCCGGGCCCCGGTAAGGTCTGTCCGTGGATTATCAGTCAATATCGTAACCAATCACAAACTCGTCATTGATTAGCAGATAGTAATAGCCGTTGCCGCAATTCCGGTACTCCTTGCTGAATCCGGCAGCCATGTCACCGTTTTCCCGCGGCTCGCACCAAAGCGTACCGTCATAACCGCAAAAGTCGAAACGAAGCGTCGAGAATTTCTCCTTATTCTTCATGGCCTGGCGGAACCGCTGCATGTCCCAGCTTCCGCAATACTTCTCAATCGTGGAGAGTCGGATGCACTTTCCGTCAATAGCCGTTCCCGTGGTGATACGGTTTTCGTACAGGGACTTCTCAAGGTCTGCTGCTGCAATCTTGCGGAGCCAGTCGTTGGTATGCGTGGCAAGGCGTGCGAGCTTCTGGTATTTGAGAATCATTTTCCTGTCCATATCCTTTTCGTCTTCCTTTTCCTGTGACGGATAATAGATTTTTTCGATGCTGTTCCAATCTGAAAAAATGTAGCCATGCTTGCGTTTTCCTTTCGCAATAATACCGACGACGTTCTCCCTGCCTCGGTTGATAAACAATTTCCTGCGCTCCCCGTAAATTCTGACATACAAGACCGGTGGGTTCTGTTCGTTACGGAGATATTCTTCTGCCGGATGCATTGTTGCTGCTGTTGTGTCCATACCTGTATTTTTTAGTTGTTCATTCTTTTAGCCGGAACCGCTTGGGCTCCCGTTTATAAGTTATCCTCACGAAATTTGACTTTTGCCCCTGACTGCAGTTCAGAGTTCGGGAAGTGTGCCTGTCCTGACTTTCTTCCCGTCGCAATAGAGTTCGATTGTTCCCGGTCTGAATCCCATTTCGCCGAAGGCTATGTTCCTGACATAGTCCCGGTACTCCTTTCCGGAAAAGTTCTTTCCGCTCAGGTTGTTGAAAAACATGCGGATGCTGAATCCGTCTTCGCTTGACAGTATTGTCCTGCCGTCCTGTCTGATTTCTTCTTTCATTTCTTTCCGTTTTAATTGTTTGAAAATCTGTTTTTTATTTCCCTCTTTTTGAACTGAGGGCTGTATTTTCAACTTTTTGAGGCATAAGGAGGATGAAGCAGCTGGTATCATAAGCCAAATCCGGATAGAAAACCGATTGTGCAGCAGTCTGTTTTCGTCATCCGAATGGAATGCGGTTTGGCATTGATACGCTTCGTCCTATATTCGCCGACGAAAAGAGAAAGGAAGCCCCATAGGAAAAAGGAAGAGACTTGTAAAAGGGGACGGCAAGAAGGATATATAATGGGATCGAACAAATTACCGGTTCCATTTCAAGGCCAGCACCGATAATTTGCTTACTTTGCAAAAGTAAAAAGGTTCAATATGAGTGAGAGACTTGTGCTCCTGGTGTTGCTCGGCATAGTGGTCGGGATGTTGCATGTCATCGCTTTCTGGCGACGGAAAGCCGGTGAAGCGGCGTATGCAGCCGCACGGAGCGCAAGCCGGGAAGACGAAAGGGACCGCTATTGCCGTATGGCAGTAATGGCCGGACATCGAGACGCCTGCCGTATGTTCTGCTGCATGTATCCCGACCGGTTCGACGACAGGCATCCGCTCAAACCGTTCAAGTTCCGTGGAATCCGGATTGCATTTTACGACTATTACTATCCGTCACGGTACAATGATTTTCTCAATGAAGCACAACGGACATTCTGCCGTTCCATCTACGGGTTCAAGCAGGGAGAGATACACGGCATCGAGTTCTTCAAGGCATGTATGACCGCCATACAGGCGGACGGCAAGCCTTATCATATCATGTTCATGCCGTGCAGCAACTGGATAAAGTATGAACAGCGGTTCAAGCGGCTGAACTGGTATATGGGCAAGCACAGGCCGGATCTGACATCAGGATTGTACGATACGGTGATCTGCGATGCCCGGGAAAGCCTACATGAAGCGGACGGAGCGGACAGCCGTGTCCTTGAGCGGAATTACGAGATTACCGGTGATATAAAGGGAAAAGAAATCATTATCATTGACGATGTGCTGACGACCGGACAGAGTGTGTCCGACTACAAGGAGGAAATAGAAAGGCACGGCGGCAAGGTGGTGGCCGCCATTTTCTATGGAAAGACGTTTTCCATGCCGCCGATGTCCGTCGTCCGGATGTCGGTATGGGGCGACAGTATCAGCCATGCAATCAAAGGGAGAAAAAAGTCATAGTTCGGCCAGTGCCGAAACACATTCCTGCTGTACTCTCCTGACATGTTCAAAAAGGATTGCGGGATCGACACTCTTGCCATTGAGGCGGCAGGTGATATGCAGGTGTTCTCCCGTGCTGCGCCCTGTAGAGCCGGTAATACCGACCGCATCACGCGGCCGGACGGCTGTTCCCCTGGCTACGAGAATCTTTGAAAGGTGGCAATAGCTGATCATGCAGTTCCCGTGCTGCAGCGTAACATACTTGCCGGAAGTCTTGTCCTGCCCGACCTTTACGACAGTTCCCGCCATCATCGCCAGCACCTTGTCGCCACGTGCCTGCAAATCGATTCCCCCATGAAATTTACGCTTGCCGGTAAAGGGGTCTTTCCTGTAACCGTATGGAGAAGTTACCTTGATTCTCGGTAACGGATAACTGACACTCAGGTAACGCTCAACCACCATCTGCCTTTGCACATCGCCGCGAGCTCCGGATTTGCCGGTGTTTTCCGATACACCTTTCCCGGAACCCGTATTGTCTGAAGCTGTTTCCTTGTCCTTGGTGGCCGCCTGCACACTTTCCTCCCGATAGTAATCGGAAGCGGAGGAAACTGTATTGAATTGTGCCATTGCCGGTATCAGACTGAGCGAAATGCCTGATATAATCATCCATAAAATTTTTCTCATGCTGCAAAATTAGCATGGTCTGTCTATGTTGGACATGAACGGCCATACATTCTGCTATTAGTTTGCATATTTTATCGCAATTAGTACGATTATTCAAAGAAAATCGTACTAATGTTATAAAAATGGTATATTATAATCATTTATATATCTGTGTTTTTGTTTGAATTTACAAGGTCATACTATATTTGCCGAACATAATTTTACAAACTTGATATAGTATGAAAAAGGCGCATTTTGAATTTGAAGAGATTCCCTTTTCGACGCTTGCCCGATTCGGGCTCACGCAGGAGATGATCGAGGATCTGCCGATGCACGTCCTTGATGATATTTACAACGGACGCCATTCGCCCGTTCTTCCCGTGCGTGTCACCGACGAGCACGGAGAAACGGTGGAAAGCCGTACCCGATTCGCTCTTATCCGCATGGAGGGTGGCCAGACGGACGTGGTCTTCTATCCGGCATTGAAATCTTCGCCGCTGGAACGCTTTGACGAAACGCAGCAGAAACAGTTGCTTGAGGGCAAGGCCATCATCGCGGATGTGGAAACCGCTGACGGCAGGCACAACAAGGCTTTCGTCCAGATTGACACGGGGACGAAGCAGGTCATGTATGTTCCCACGCCCATCATCGGGCGCAATCTGCAGGTGCTGGCCGAGGAGCTGCATCTCGGTGCAACAGAGGTGAACGGAATGCAGCACGGAGATCCGCTGACGCTGGTCGTGGACGATGAGCCCGTCACGGTAGGTATTGACCTTCATTCCAAGACCGGTATCCGTTTCTGTACCGGCGACGAGCAGCGATGGAGGGAACAGTCCAAGCGTGAATGGGACAAATACACGTTCGGCTGTTACGGTTGCTGGGTCATGGATGATGACGGAAACCTCGACTATGTTCCGGAAGAGGAATATACCGAAGAGTTGTGGAACGAACAGAAAAAAGCCGGGGAACGCAACCGCTCGGCAGCTATTCACAAATAAAAACCGATTGATATGGCACAGCACCAGTATTATCCCGAAGAGGTATTGATAGAGAAAATGCAGAGCGGCGAATACGGCTGGCTCGACTATGTGAACCATTTTTCCGCGGAGTGGCAGGAGGAATATGCCCGTTACTGTGAGGAACGCGACCTCGTTATCGGGAATGATTCTGCCGCCGAATTTGTCCGCTACAAGGACGAACAGCTGGAAGCGGCGATGGAGGAAGGAAACGCATAGCGGATAACAATCATAACATCAGACTATGGCAATACGAACCAATACAAACCCCAGAGCGATGGACTTGCAGCCTGAAATGCGCGACATACTGATGCGCAACGGGCTTCAAGCCCATATCGCATTTGACGGTGGCGGCTACAAGCTGATCGTACAGGGACACGATTCGCCGCTGCTGACCTATCCGATTACCGAGAAACAACTGTTGGCGCTTACGGACTGGGGAACAAACACTGCCAACAAGAAAGCCTACAATGTGCTCACGAGCATCCTTGCAAAGGATTTCTATCTGCCCAAGAACTTTGTCCATGCCCGCAATGCCAACGGACGTGTGGCGATGGGTCTGCACGGCTACCGTATCGGAATGGGTGAATACGGGCGTACAGGCCGTTGGGGGCTGTTTCCTCCCATACTCGGATGGACACCGCGCCAGCAGGGCGGTTTTCATCTGCGCAGGGTCGGCGGACAGCTCTTTTTCCCCGGAGCGCCCATTGTCCCCGAACGTCCTGACGGGCGCATGAAGCCCGGCGAGCTGCAGTCCGGAGGCTACGGCTTTTATTACAAGGGAGGACAGCCGGAACAACCCGTACAGCCCCGTGATGTCCTGCAGGACTTGCAGGCTGCCATTACACCGATGGTCAGCCGTCCACGCAGCCAGGAACCTGCCCGCCCGTACAGGGAACTTGTCGCTTCGCCAGTCTATTTCTCGAACGAAAAATGGTCGGAGTGCCTTGCTTCGCACGGGCTTATTGTCGATGCGGAGAACAGAACCCTAACCGTGCAGTCTGAGAATGTCAACGCGGACATGGTCTATGACCTGACGGAAGAGGAAATCAAAACGCTTACATCGAATTCTCTTGAAGAGCATTCCATTGAGCAACGTCTGGAGCTCCTGAACGGGGTCATTGCCGGAGATTTCGCGGATAAAGTGACCTTGGATGATCTGAACAGTGACAGGCATATCGCCATCGGCCTCCATCCTGAAGTGCACGAGGAACTGGCCGCCAGACATTACCAGGAATACGCACAGGCGAACGGGCAGACGGAAGACTATGGCAACAGCCTGCAGCTGTCGGATGAGATCGGCGGGCATGGAACCGAGATAAGCCGGATTGCCGTGGAACCCGGACCGGAAGAAGGAAAGTACAGGATGACCGCCGTCATCGACGGGCAGACCTACAGCCACGAGATTACCCAGAAGGAATACGACAAGTTTCTCGCCACGGACGATTACCATCGGACGAAACTTTTCGCGAAGATCTTCAGCGAGGCAGACCTGCGCCCCCGTCCGGAAACAAGCAAAGGACTGGGCATAAAGATTCTTGCGGCCCTTTCAGCAGGTGCCGTGGTGGTTTCCGAGGTCGTGCATAATCTCAGATGCCATCACGGGCCGGAGTGTTATGAGGAACATTACCATGGGCCGCGTCCTTATTTCAAACCCGGTGTTGACACTCCGAGGGATGTTGCCATCCGGAATTTCGAGGCACAGATGAACCGGGAAATCGGTGATATGAGAATGGGGAGGTAAACTTATGAGGAACGGAGACCTTACATACGATGATTTTCTACAGAGACTGAACATTCAGGACATACTCATTGACGCGGGCTATCATCTGAACAAGCGTGACGGTCTGCGTTATCCGTCGTATGTGCGGATGGACAGCGAAGGCCGTCGTATCCGTGGCGACAAGTTCATCGTGATGCCGAACGGCAAGTGCTGTTTCAAGGCACAGGAACAGAAAGTCTATAACATCATATCCTTCATCAAGGAATACCCGCAGTTTTTCGCGGAATACCGGGCAGGAGTATCTCCGGACCGGCTTGTCAATCTCGTGTGCAACCGGTTGCTGAACCATCCCATCGAGGAACGCAGTACACGGATTATCCAGCCGAAACGTGACGTGAAACCGTTCGACATAACGGATTACGAGATTCACAGGTTCAACCCTCAGGACAGGGATACGCAGAAGAAGTTCTATCCTTTCTTCAAACACCGTGGAATCGACCTCTACACGCAGTATGCCTTCCACCGTGATTTCTACCTGGCGACAAAAGTCCGTGAAGACGGGACCCGATACACGAACCTTGCCTTTCCGATGTCTTTGCCCAAAGACCCGGGGACGGTTGTCGGCCTTGAGGAACGAGGCCGCCCGCGTCCGGACGGCAGCGGCAGTTACAAGGGCAAGGCTGAGGGCAGCAATTCAAGCGAGGGGCTGTGGATAGCCAACCTTAAGGGTGACCTGGATTCCGTCGGCGGAGTGGCATGGTTTGAAAGTGCCTATGACGCGATGGCCTTCTATCAGCTCAACCGGGAACAGATCAAGAGCAACCCGGACCTATCCAGGAAGAGCGTGTATGTATCTACCGGCGGTACCCCTACAGAGGGTCAGATCAAGGGTATGCTTGCCGCCACACCGGAGGCACACCATTACCTCTGTTTCGACAATGATGCCGCTGGACGGCTGTTCGTGGAAAAGTTCAAGGCAATAGCCGGACAGATGAACATTTCCCCGGAAAATATCAGAGAATTTCCCATTCTGCCTTGCTACAAGGACTGGAACGATGCGTTGCTTGGCAAGACCAATCCCGAGTATCTCAAAGAGACCGAGGGGCTGGTCAATCCGATTGAAGTACGGCATTCAGGACAGGACGAGGAAGAACGGCAGACCAGTTATCACAGATAAAACGAAAACATCATGCAGACAGACCGTTTATTCCGCACTCATGTGTTTGTGCCCCACACCGGACAGTTCGTCATCAACGAGCTGCCCATTCTTGTGTTATGCTGTGCAGGATGGGTCTTTGGCGGAATTGACGGCTTGCCGTTCACGACTCTGTCCATGTGGGTCGCCCTTCTGCTTTCCCTGTTCCTGGTGTACAGGTTCATCTATCTACGACGCATACGCTATCGCATCGGGTCCGAACAGCTCGTGTGCGAGCATGGCATCATCTGGCGTAAGACAGATTATATGGAATTATACCGTATCGTGGACTTCACGGAAAATCAAAGCCTGCTGCAGCAGCTTTGCGGGCTGAAGACGGTGAGCATTTTCTCGATGGACCGGAATACCCCCAGGCTTGATCTGACCGGTATCCGGCGTAGGGATGACATAGTAACACTTGTCCGCGAACGGGTGGAATACAACAAAAGAAAAAAGGGAATATATGAGATCACGAATCATTAACTGGAGTCTGGCCCTCGTTGCCGTCCTGCTTCTGCCGCAGGTGTCCAAAGCCCAGATAGCGGCTTCCAATCCGCTGGAGTGGATTGCTCTGGCGGAGGGCAACGAGCTGATAAACGGCCAGATTGAAAAACAGATCAAGGGACAGACGCAGACGGCACTCCTGCAGAACAGCATCGCCGCCGAATTCAACCGCATCCATGAATGGCAGAAACAGTACAACGGCTACCTGAAGACGGTGAACGGATACGCTTCGTCACTGAAAGCCTGTACGCATCTCTATAACGACGGGGTCCGGATCTTCCTGACTCTGGGTAAACTGGGCAAAGCGATAAAGGACAACCCGCAGGGTATCGTTGCCAGTATGGGCATGAACAACCTTTATATCGAGACGGCCACGGAACTGGTCTCCGTATATACACTGCTGAACGATGCCGTTGCCAAAGGCGGTGAAGAGAATATGCTGACCGGTGCGGAGCGCAGCACTACGCTATGGGCGCTGAATGACAGGCTGTCGGCTTTCAGCCGGAAGCTGCATCTGCTCTACCTGAGCATCCGGTACTATACTTTCAATGATGTATGGAGAAATGTGACGGCAGGTATGCTTGACCGCAACAACGGTGAAGTGGCCCGCATGGCCATGTCACGCTGGCGCCGGGCAGCCTCCCTGACACGATAAAGAATGACGCGATGAAACGGACGATTTTGATAGTTATGCTGCTGACGGGCATCTGTATCGGCAAGATACAGGCACAGAACGATCCGGTTCTGGCCGGAATGATACTGCTCTACACGGACAAGGCGCAGAAAGAGCTGAAAAACCAGGAGAAGGTGATGATGCTGCAGACTACCGGACATATATGGACGAAAGAGGAAGTACAGGCTACGGCCGACCTGCAAAGGGAGTTCAACAAGTATCTGGATTCTTTCCGGTCCATCGTCTGCTACGCCGCACAGATTTATGGCTTTTATCACGAAATCTCAAGGCTGACAGACAATATGGAAGATTTTACCAGGCAGGTTAGCCGGAGCACGACCAACGCATTGGCAGTAGCCCTTTCCACGGAGCGCAACAGGATTTACCGGGAGCTGATGCTTGGCAGTGTGGAAATAGTAAATGACATACGAATGGCCTGTCTTGCAGAAAACAAGATGACGGAAAGGGAACGCATGGAGATAGTCTTCGGGATCAGGCCGAAGCTCAAGCTGATGAACACCAAGCTGCAACGGCTGACCAAGGCCGTGAAATATACGACTATGAGTGACATCTGGTATGAAATCGACGAAGGCGCACGCCCTGTTGCGGACAAACGCGACATTGTGGAAGCCGCCAAACGAAGATGGAAGCAGATCGGAAAAAATGTAAGACCTTAAAAAGAACGAGATATGGGAGTATGGAGTACAATATTGAAGTATGGCGGCAAGGCGGCCAAAGGTACCGGCAAGGCTGTTTTGGCAACCGGGAAAAACGTGGGTGAAGCGGCACTTCATCCGTCGCAGACGTTACGGGGCGCCGGACAAGCCGTCAAGACTGCCGCCGTCGGAGGTGCGATCGGTTATGTCGGCTGGGAAAAGCTGACGACAGACAAGAGCGTGGTGCGCATCGTGAGCGATGCGGTCATCGGAGAACCGGCCACGGATGCCTTGGCTGATACCGCCGAGGATGTACGGGGACTGACGGACAAGGCCGGAGAAGCCGTCGGCACGTTAAGCGGAGCTGTGGCGGGAATAGATTCCAAACTTGACGGGGTATCCAATTTCCTGCGGCAGGCTTCGAGTGGCGGAGGCATGAACATGCTCGGCAATTTTGTCCGTAACCTCGGCCATGGCAACGTATCTGGATTGAGTATCGCGGGCCTTATAGCCGCCGCTTTTCTCATTTTCGGACGTTTCGGGTGGTTGGGCAAGATCGCCGGGGCTTTCCTCGGCATGATGCTCATCGGCAACAATGCCGGCGTCTTCCGTGACACGAACACGGAGAGCGTGGCAAGGACACAGGCTTCCCCCGGCCAGAGCGAGGAACAGACCTATAACGGAGGAATGAGAAGATAACATTATGAACCAATACAGAACGAAATGAAATATACAGAAGAAATGATACTTCACTCCGAGAGCGGCTACTGTATGCCTTTCGAGGAGCCCCAGGGCAAGGAGGTGGAAATGACTCTCGGTTACGGCGAACAGACCGACCCGGGAACGGGCAAGCCGTTTTTCCACCATGGCATTGACTTCAACGCCCGATATTACAGGCTGTCTGCCGTCGCGAGCGGAATCGTGTCAGGGGTCGGCAATGATCCGGTACACGGGATATGCCAGACTATCCGGTACGGGGAATATGAGGTGACATACGGACACCTGTCAAATGTCTTTGCGCAGTTCGGGCAACGCGTGAAAGCCGGTCAGACTGTGGCCTTGAGCGGTGACAGGCTGCACGTCGAAGCCCGGTTCAAGGGAGAGGAACTGAATCCGCTGGAGTTCCTGACCATGCTTTACGGCAACATCCGTGCGCTTCGTCAGGCGGGAGGACATGAAACGGCGGCATTCCCGGATCTGGAAATGACCGTGAAGACCGATTACGACAAGGACAAACGGGAAATAGAGGAACTGATGCTGCGTTTCCTGCCGTACTACATGGAGGATCTGCAACGCGGAGCCTACGTGTTGCCCGAGCACACGGAGCAGTCCCTGCGCCACATCTTCACCATGGGGGCGATGAGAGAATATTTCTACGAGAACATGCCGAGCATGGCCAATCCTCTCGGACTGGGACATAAATCCATCCCGCTGGTCAGCAAGGTACAGAACCTGCTCATCGCTGATTTCCTGCATTACCTGGCCCTGCGTCACAACGTGTACCTCTCCACCATGAGCGGAGACATAAAAAAAAACTCCATGACGAAGCCGTAAGCTACAGCGGCATCATTGATCCGCTGGCTGAACTCGACATCGACATCCAGAGCTTCGACATACCGCGTATCGTGTCGGTATATCCGGACCGGGCCGGTGTCCGCTGGTGGACAAAGGCATGGTTCAACAACCGGGAGGAAGGTGAAGCCTCCGTGGAGATAGAGCGTGAACAGGCGATACGCTTCATCCATGATAACATCGAGAAAGACGCATGGCTGGAGGAGTTCTTCCCCAAACAGATGGAAGTGTACCACAATGCGATTGAACAGACAAAAGAACAACTGTTGAAACAGATAAATATGATATAGGATACTTATGGACGGAACTATAAAACAAAGCAGACGATTCGCGGAACTGGAACGTCTTTCGGATGACTATTTCCGTTACCACCTTGCTTCCGTCATGGATGAGACAAGAGATTATCTTGCCCGGAAACAAGGTGAGGAAATGAAGGAATATTCCACCTCCCTTGGCGGGGTTCTCAGCATGATGGCTTCTTCAGCCCAACCTTTGAACGACCCGTACCAGCTGCTCAAAGTTACCGGCGAATGGAACTCCAAGACAACGGAAGATTATGTAGAGATGTGCAAGGAGAAAATCGCCGCTTCGGAAGACATACAGCACGACCTTGCGTATATGGCCGGGCAATGGCGTGATGCAGTCGTGAAGGAAATCGGCCGCGAACGGTACGACGAACTGTCGGAACAGCTTGGCGGCGATCTCGCCTATGCCTACATGGACTATCGTCTGGAACAGCAGATGATAGACAAACTGGTGAAAGACCGTATGCCCAAGTCTTCGGCTGATTATATCATCCGCAAGGCCGCGGAATCAAGCCTGTTCGGCCTGCCGCAGATGTTGAACCGTTCCCCGCTTGCCGAGGAGATCGAGAAGCGTGGCGAGGCCGCTTACCGGCCGAGCAAAGTTGAGCAGGGTGCGGGATGGCTGTTGGGTGCCTCGGCGGATACCGTCATGCTGGGCGGTGCCGGCTCATGGGCGGCATTCGCCAGATTCATCGGTGTGGATGCTGCCGTCTCCGCCACCATGGCACATTTGGAGCCGGAAGACCCCAAGTCGATTTCAGTCGAACAATGTATCAGCCAGGGTGTATTCGGCAGCGAACACAATGTGTTTGAAGATTTCCGGCGTGAAGCAGCCACCATGACCGCAGACAAGGACAGTTTCACAGCGACCGCCAATGAGCAGCTGAAGAAACAGATACCGGTCTGCAATTTCAACTTTACGGACTGGATGAAGAAGCAGCAGCCGTTCCCGTTCCTGAAAGGCTTGCAGGACAAGCTGAAACAGGAACGGCCGGAACGCTACAAGGATGTGCCGCTGGTCGTCGCACCGGGGCAGGAAGAAGCCTACCTGAAAAGTCTGGAGGAAAAGAAACAAACGGATGCGGAAGAGCCGGAACAGGTACATCAGGAATCGGTACAACCGGAAAAAGAGCCGGAGGTCATGCAGGAAACAGGGGTACATCCCGTGAATGACCTGTCTGAAACGCCGGCATCCAACGGCAACACGGGCGGATGGGAAGATCTGCTCGGCACCCTTGGACTGAGCGGCATGGGAGACATTGCCGGCAATCTCGGCTATGTGATGGCGATGCTGCCAGATATTCTGCTGGGAGTATTTACAGGCAAGACACAGTCCCTGAACATCAAGGACAACCTGCTGCCTATAGCCAGCATAGTGGCCGGTATGTTTGTGCGGAATCCGCTGCTGAAGATGCTCCTTATCGGTCTCGGCGGGGCGAACCTGCTGAACAAAGCCGGGCATGAAGTGCTGCGTGAACGGTCAGAAGGCGAAATGAACACGGCCAATAGAGGTGCAGCCCAATACCGCCATTATCCTGACGAACCGCTCAATCCTCGCATCACGAATCCCGTACTTCAAGGCAACATGCTTGTCGCGACAATTGACCGTGTACCCTGTACTATCCAATTATCGCAGACCGTGACTGACGCTTACCGGGCCGGAGCCTTACCGCTCAACACGCTGGCAAACGCCGTACTCGCCAGAAGCGAACAGCTCCGTCAAAGGGCCTCGGACAATTACGACAACGGACAACAGGAGACTATCGTGCGTACACGAGGTATCCAGTAGCATATAACCCCAAAACATATACTGTATGAAAGAAAAATCCAAAATAGAGAAAAATGCAGAGGAAAGGCAAATCAGTCTGCTTTCCACTGCTTTGGGAGAGGCTTCGAAGGCCAATGGTTACTGGCTCAACGCTTCTGGAAAGAGGTATCCGAGGCTATACCCGCACGGCGTGTCGGCCAGCCCGTTCAATGCACTGTTCATGGCATTGCATTCCGACCGGAACGGATGCAATACGAACCTGTTCACCTTGTTCAGTGATGCCAAGGCCCGCGGCACGTCGGTACGTGAGCATGAACAGGGTGTGCCGTTCCTGTACTATAACTGGAACAAATATGTCCACAGGAACAATCCTGAAGAGTTCATCAACCGGGGAACCTACCTCACATTGGACGATGAGCAGAAGAAACAATATAAGGGAGTACATAACAGAGAGATACGCACTCTGTTCAATATAGACCAGACGACATTTCCCCATGTGGACGAAGAGGCTTACAGGGCCGTTCTGCAACAGGATGGGAATGCCATGGAACGAGGATATTCGGAGGCAGACACACGGCGTATGCATATCCGCTTCAATGATTTCTTGCTGAAAATGCGTGACAACCTTGTGCCGGTCCGTTACGATGGCAGCGGAATGCCCCATTATGAAACGGACAAAGATGCCGTCTATATGCCCCGCCAAAAGAACTTTGACCATTACAACGATTATGTGCAGGAAACCCTGCGCCAGATAGTAAGTGCCACCGGACATCAGCAGCGGCTTGCCCGCGAGGGAATGGTGATGAAAAACGGTATGCCGCCTTCTGACGATGCCGTCAAACAGGAACGGCTGGTCGTGGAAATAGCATCGGGAATCAAGATGCTGGAGCTGGGACTGCCTGCCCGCTTGTCTGACGAAAGCCTCAGTTTGGTGGAATATTGGGACCGGGAACTCAAAGAGAATCCGAATATGATAGATGCCCTCGAGAGTGACGTGAACAATGCTCTCGAAGTTATCCGTAAAGCGGAACGTGGAGAGAAAATCGAATATGCCACCTTGCGGAACAGGAAACAGACATCTGACATGCAGGACCAGCTGCCCAAGCATTATTTCGTGGCCGATGAGTTACGGAAACGTCCGGACAAGGACAAGAAAACCATTGTCCTTGTCATAGATCCCGTATCAAAGTCGGCTGATGTGATCCTTCCCGCCGGGGCATCACCGGAGGTGGACAACGAGATTCCCGGCATGAACAAAGCCCGTATCGGACGTGCTTTACGTCGGGAAGGCATCGAGACTGTGCGTTTCTTCAATCCGGACGGAGCCTTGGGCTACAGACCTGATGACAAGTATTTTGCCGAGAAACAGGTCTCTCTGGCACGGTTGAACAACTGGGCCCTGGAAGTGCTTTCGACCCTGAACGTGAGCCCTGCAGTAAAACGGGCCAACGAAGTAGGATTTGACAAGATCCAGATGATTCAGGACGACAAGAACCGATGGGCTCTCTATATAAAGCCGGAGCATCAGAGAGGTTATAGCATATACCCCGACAAGGAAGACATAAACCGCTTCTTTTCCACACTCAAGCAGTCCATGGATAACATAGACAAGGTCCGCATGGAACTGGCTCATAAATATTACGCGCTTGCTGAAATCAAGCCCGACCTGAAAGTCGATCTGTTCAACAGCGGGACACAGGACGTGGACCTGAACCGGATACAGCGTGTGTCCGTGTTCAAAACCAAGCAGGACGGTGTACTGTGTGCCGTAACGATTGACGGGCAGAAACTGCAGCCGCGCAGTGTATCACCGCAACAATGGCAGCGCATGTGGGTGGCGGAAGACCGTGACAGCTACAAACGGCATCTGGCTGCCTCGCTGTTTGCCGATATACTGCAAAAGGGACAGTCGCAGGAGGAACACGCCGGGGAAAAGCAGGAGAAGGAAACCGAGATACGGCAGGGAGAAGCTGTCAGCCGACAGAATGGAGAAGAGCGTACCGTTGAATCCGTCAGTCCGCAGAGAGAGGCTTGGGACAAGATAAAGGCCAAACACCCGGACGCTATCCAGTTTGTAAGAACAGGTGACAACTATACGGCTTATAACGAGGATGCCGTCAAGGTAACGGAAACGCTTGCCTTGAAAATGGAGAAGCACGAGGCTGACATGAAAAAAGGCTTTACGGCTTCCGTGACATTCCCAGTCAGCCAGCTCGATACTTTCCTTCAGAAACTTGCGAGAAGCGGTGCAAGAGTGGTGATACGGGATGCAGAAGGACTCGCGGATGCCCGGAACAGAACAACGGGCATAACAGAAAGGACAGCCGGAAACGGCCAGACACGGACTCTCTTTGATACGGCACAGGAGAAACAGTCCGAACGCAGGATTGAGCCGGAAGAAAATGAACAGCGTTCAAGCATGAAGAGGTAATGATATGGCAGGAAAAAATAAAGAATATGCAGACAAGTATGCGGAGTACGCCATGGAGCAGATGCGCCGGTATGGCATCCCCGCTTCGGTAACACTTGCACAAGGAATCCTTGAGAGTTCCAACGGACAGAGTGAACTGGCCCGCAAGGAAAACAATCATTTCGGCATCAAGGCCACACAGTCATGGATTGCGGAAGGCGGCCGGTACAGCCTGTATTCGGATGACAAGCCGAACGAGAAATTCTGCAGCTATGATAACGTAGGAGACTCCTATGAACACCATTCGAGGTTCCTTAAGGAGAACAGCCGCTACGCGGAATGTTTCAATCTCCGTCCCGATGACTACAAGGGATGGACGGAAGGTATAGCCAAAGCTGGTTACGCGACCGGGGGCAACTATGCCGGGACTCTGCAGAAGATCATCGAGCAGAACGGCCTGGACAAATACGACCGTCAGGTCATGCAGGAAATGGCCGCGCAGGGCAAGCAGTTCGGTCTGGAAAGCAATCCTCTCCAGGAGAAAGAAAAGGCAGAAGCCTATTCGTTTCCGGTGGAACGCAAGGAGTTCCTCTTTGTCACTTCCGCTTTCGGAATGCGTCAGGACCCGATGGACAAAGAAAAGCAGCAGATGCACAAGGGGCTTGACATACGATGCAAAGGCGATGCGGTGCTGGCCACGGAAAACGGCGGAAAGGTCGTTTCGGTAAACGGCAATGCCAACTCTGCCGGAGGCAAGAGTGTAACCGTCGAATACAGCCGCCCGGATGGAAGCAAGGTGCAGTGTACCTATATGCACCTTGGCGATATCGCAGTCAAGGCGGGAGACAGTGTCAAGGCAGGACAACGCCTTGGAACCTCGGGCAACACGGGGACACGGACCACGGGAGAGCACCTGCATTTCGGGGTGGTGAACATCCATTCGGACGGTACGCGCCGTGACATCGACCCGGCTGCATATCTGGCCGAGATTGCGCAGAAAGGCAATATCAAGCAGCAGGTGCTGTACAACGGCAATGACCTGCTCGCGAAATACCGTAGTACGGAAGAACCCAAAATCGAGAAACCTCTTTCTACCGAAGACTGGATGAAAAAGCTGCTGTCCTCGGAGGACAGTGGCGTCGGCATGTCCGGATGCAATGACCCTGTCATGGAGATGGCCATGACGGCCTTTACCTCACTGATGGTGCTGGCCGTTCAGATTGACAGCAAGAACGAGGAAGAGCAGAAAGCCGCCGTTTCGGGGGCCATGGATAGCGGAAAGATCGACTTGAAACCACTGCTGCCTGACATGAAAAGCTGTAGTCTGACCATGAAAGAGAACGGGAAAGCCGTCCTTCAGGCGGATAACGGCGAACAGCATATATCGCGCGAGTTGAGTTCCGCAGAATTGAGCCGGCTGTCGGCCGTGCTGAACAACAGTAGCCTTACGGATGAAGCCAAGCGGATGCGCGTGACGGGATTGCTGAATACTGCCATCCTTTCGGAAATGGCTTCACAGAATTTCGAACAGGGCATGTCCGAGCAGCGAGGACAAACGGAAAATCTGAAAAGATGAAGCATGGCGATATGATAAAATGCGTGATGATACAGCTATGCAAGTATCTGGCAGGATTATCCTACCTGGCTTTGTATGTCCTGTCCTGCTACAAGCTGTTTGGCTTGACGGCAACATTCCTTATCGTGGGAGTGCAGCTGCTCGTTGCCGGATGGCTTGTCTGGGCAATGATCCGTGCGCCCGATTAGAATATGCTCTCAGACCTTCAACATCAATATAACCAGCATTTGCCGGATGATATGTACCATTCTAAAAACAAAACGAGTTATGATTAAATGTAATGTTACTGTATGCGGTATTATCAACCGCGATGCTACTACACGCACAAACAAGGAGGGAAAACCGTTTTTTACGTTCCCTCTCCAGATAATGGTTCCTGCAACTGACGGTCAGGAAAAGCCTGTCGAGATCGATGTGAGCAAAGATGGCGGTCAGGAGGAAGCCTCCTGCTACAGGAAAGGCTCACGTGTCGAGATTGACGGTACGATGTACCTGAAGCACAGGGGCGACAGGACCTATTTCAATCTTTTCGCAAACGAGATCCGCGATGTGGCTGCCGATGCGGCCAATACTCTCAAAGGAGAGATGGTTTTCTGTGGAAAGGTCGGAAAGAACATCGAGGAAAAGAAGGACAAGAAAGACCAGTCCTACACGATGTTCTCGGCATTCAGCACGGAGAAAGTCGCTGACGGCTTTGAGTACCAATGGGTACGTTTCTTCTGCTTCAACAGGCAGCGTGAAGAATGGCTCCAGCCTGGTGTGAAGATCGATGCCAAGGGCGAGATGGGCCTGACTGTCCATAACGGTAAGCCTAATGTATCCTGCCGTGTAGAGGAACTTACACAATGTGTCGCAGATTCGTCTAACTCCAATCAGTAACGGTTATGGCAGGCTACAGGAGACAAAATACAGATGGGCCGAACAGCGAAGACAAGGCTCTCGACCTCTTTGCGGAAATGATGATTGAAAAGCTGGAGAATATCAGCAAGGACTGGAAGAAGCCCTGGTTCACCGAGGGCAGCCTTCAGTGGCCACGCAATCTGTCCGGACGCGAATACAATGGTATGAATGCGCTTATGCTCATGCTGCACTGCGAAAAGGAAGGATACACTATTCCGAGATTCTGCACATTTGATTGCGTGCAGAGACTGAACAAACCGGGCAAGAACGGCGAGGAACTGCCGAGGGTATCGGTACTGAAAGGCGAGAAATCGTTTCCCGTCATGCTGACCACATTTACCTGCATCCACAAGGAAACCAAGGAGAAGATCAAGTATGACGATTACAAAAACTTGTCCGAGGACGAAAAGAAAGAGTATAACGTGTATCCCAAGATGCAGGTATTCCGCGTGTTCAACGTCGCCCAGACGAATCTGAAAGAGGCTCGTCCTGAACTGTGGGAGAAGCTGGAAAAGGAAAACGGCCGTCCATTCGTCCATGAAGGTGAAATGTTCAGCTTCGAACCGGTGGAGAGGATGATACGCGACAATCTATGGATATGTCCCATCAACGTGAAACATCAGGATGATGCCTTTTACTCGATTAGCAAGAATGAAATCACCGTACCGGAGAAGGTGCAGTTCAAGGACGGGGAAGCATTCTACGGAACACTGTTCCATGAGATGGGACATTCAACTGGTGCGGAAGGTGTGCTAAACCGTTTCCAACCGACCTCTTTCGGTTCAAAGGAGTATAGCGATGAAGAACTTGTGGCCGAATTGTGCGGTGCATTGATCTCCCAACGCTACGGAATGGCCAAGCATATAAAAGAGGACAGTTGTCCGTATCTGAAATCGTGGCTGGATAACCTGAAGGAGTCACCCCAGTACATTAAGACCGTACTTATGGACGTGAAGAAGGCATCATCCATGATCACGCAGAAAATAGACCAGATAGCCAGGGATATAGAAAGGGAAAAGACCGAAAATCAGGAACGGACGGAAACCCCGAAGGAAAAGGTATATTATGCTTCTGTAGCCTATCTGCAAATGGCGGACGATACCAACCGACTTGACGCACTGAAAGACAAAGGGGACTACAACGGGCTGCTCACTCTTGCGAAAGAGTATTACGATGGGAACGGAATGGATGAACAGTACACCTATGCCTCTCCTTTGCAGAACCGTGGCGATGACCTGCTGATTGAAGACCAGCATTTCGCTGTCGTGTATAACGGTAGTGTAGGAGGAACTTATGACGTGATGCTGAAATACACCGAACAGGAAGTACGAGACCATATCCGAAGATATGGAGTTGACAGGGCCAGCGAGGATGTGAAGGCATTGGCGAGGGAGATGGCTGCAGAACAGTTTGCGGAAATGACGCGGCACAAGATGCCGGTCTTCGAAATGCCGAACGGTGACGTGCTGCATGTCAATTACAACAGGGACAGGGACTCGCTGGATGTGGGGACGATGACCAACGCGGGCATGACCGTGAAGCATCATTACCCTTATGACCACAACATGACACTGGATGCCAATCTCCAGGGCGTGAATGAGCAACTGAACGACCTGGAAGAATACAGGGAGGAACAGCAGGAGGCCGAATATAGCGGTGGAATGCGACGATGAATGAAAAGGATTTGGGGCTGGTGTGATGCCAGCCCCTTGTCATTGTTCGCTATGTCGGAAATATTCTTTCCAGTTTTCTTCATCTACTGTCAATTTTCCCATTTCCCAATCATATTCCACTTCCGGCATGTTGGAGTAAGGGAAATGCACGGTGTAGCCGATTTGGCCATAGGAACAGTGCAATGGTGTAACGCAAATCTCCTGACCGAAATAAGTCTGAGGCGTACAGTATCTCCGCCAGTTAAAACGTCCGGCAGCTATATTACGGCAAAGCAATTTAAGAACCGTTGTGCTTTTCCTGCCTTGAAAATCTTTTCTGCAAGTCTTCATGTTACTATTTTACTTATTTACTATTCTACTACTTTACTACTTTACTAAAATACTAATGTGCTACTTTGTAGTATATTTCAGGGGCACTTGACACATTGTAAATATAACTGCCACAACGCACAAGCAGGGCGTCCCGTCCATAATAGGCTTTTTTCATTCCACTGATGCTTCCTGACTTGTGAAAATTGGGAAAACTGCTGATGCCAACTTTTTTTGCCTCCTGACTATGGAGTGTTTTTGTCTTCATTGTAATACTTTCGATTGCTGTACTTCATTAAATGAGTTGGGTGAAACCACCCGCATGGTAGCGGGTGGCTATACGACATATACCGTCAGAAGTGATAATCAATGACGCCTCCGACATAGAGCAAAGTGCCGGGTTCAAGAGAGCTGACAAACAGCATGAACTCAAAGGATGGCTCGGCAAATGACTGGCATCCGTCTCCATTCAGATAAAAATGATAGCCGGTATCCAGCGGATTATCTATTGCCTGCTTGAGGTAATATGTAGAACTCCACTCAAACATATTTTCGACAGTAATGGCTTCCGCTTTCTTCCGGATTTCTGCAACATACTTCTCTTTCCATTGTTCCATGCCATCACCTGTATAACGTATCGTGTCTTCCGATACAAGTTCGAACATTCCTTTCGGCAGGATGGAATTGACTAAATTTGTTATCTCTTCCTTGCGCTCTTCATCGCTGATGTCGGCACAATAATCGTAAAAACTGTTGTCGCCCTGATTGAGGGTGTCTTCGTTCAGATAGTTTTCCTTGTCTATCTGTGTTGTTGAAATTTGAAAAACTCTGCTGTGCATAATTCTGAATTTTAAGTTGTTGTTTTTATTTCCCTTTTCTTGAAGCCTTTCGGCCTTCTTGTCAGGGAATGATTTTTATGCAGGACAGACAGCGAGCATAGGACGAACAAGACAAGTAAACAGTGGACAGGATAAAGCGGAATACCCAAATCTATGATTTGCGGAAGGCTGCCGTGAATATCCGGGAACCGTTAGCATAGCGGTACTTGGCGACCGTCCGTCGCTGTACCTTCGCATATAAAATCTCTCCGACAAGAAAGTGCCGGCAGGTAGGAAATCATATATTTCTTACAAGAGGAATAACCTGGCCGAATATAAAGGGTATGCACCTCCAGCGCAGTTTTGTAAAACAGGCGGTCTATAAAAGTATAGAAAAGACTCCCGAACAAATAATGCTCGGGAATCATTTGCTGATGTCGGATTGAATTAGTTTACTATTTGAAATTCATGCAGGTAGCAAAAGGCATCTTCGCTCTTGCTTTGCCAGCGTTCGTCAAGTGCCTTGACATCCTCTGCTGACTTTATCGGCTCTCCGCATTTTTCTTCAAGCCAAGCGAACGCATCTTCTTGGGTCTCGAAATATTCACTGAGATACTCTTCCTCTGGGGAACATGCGTCCAAGAAGAACCTGTCACTGAAATATGTACCAAATTCATCGTTTGTTTCATATACTTCCATGCCTGGCTCTTCCGCCTGAAAGTAATAGCGAAGATTGGGGAACGCTTCCCTCACAAGGTCAAATGTCTCACTGCATGGGGCCCACGCTGTTTCTGTTGAAAACTTCAATACATCACCGTCCATTTCAAGTCCGTTCCAAGAGCCACGGCAACGTACATCGTTCCAATCCTTACCCAAAGCATCCACGAGACATCCCAGCCAAGTAGTCCCAAATCCGTTTTCTACTGAAGGTGTCTTACGTTCTTCCAGTCCTTTCATCAACTCATACAGTTGCTTCACTTCTTTTGCGTCGCCATCTATCACATACGCAGTACTGCACCAATTCGGCATAATCGTAATAATTTAATTGTTGAACATTGTTTTTGTTATCCCTCTTATCGAAGCTCTTCCGGCTTCTTGTCGGGGAATGATTTTTATGCAGGACAGACAGCGAGCATAGGACGAACAAGACAAGTAAACAGTGACAGGATAAAGCGGAATACCCAAATCTTCGATTTGTGGAAGGCTGCCGTGAAGATCCGGGAGCCGTTAGCACAGCGGTACTTGGCGACCGTCCGTCGCTGTACCTTTGCATATGAAATCTCTCCGGCAAGGAAAGCCGGTGATGAGAGAGAATATCAATTTATTGAATATAGAAAAGGCAATATATATGACAATATGCCGTTAAATTATAATTGAATACTGTTACAACTGTAGAAATATTTATATATTCGCATATAAACACATATAAACAGAATATTATGAAATATTTTATTGCTCTTATCTTTACATTTTTTTCTATATATACCGTTTCAGCACAGGATAGCCAGCGGTGTATGGAAATAGTTAACATTGCTGTTGACGCTGTCAACAATCACTCGGTTGAAAATCTGCATGAACATCTTGCACCGGATTTCGTCTGTGCAGGTCAGAGCGGTCCAATCGCTATCCAAGTTTTAGCGCAAATAATAACACAAATAGACGAACATATCTCTAATATAAATAAAATAGACGAACGGCAAGCAGATGCGACTTTGACTTTAGTATATGACTTCAATTACAGCAAACGACTGGGGCATAAAGAAGCAACCTTTATCTTTAATAGTGACAATCAGATAAAACAGATGGATCTGCTACCCGTACAAGTTAAAAAGGTAGATATGAAAAAAGATTTTGAAACTCCATCCGATGATGTTATTACAGTACCAATGGAAATATCTGACGGACTTATTTTTGTTAAGGCAGAATTGAATGGTATTGAACGTGATTTTATCTTAGATAGTGGTGCGCCGAGTCTTTACCTGAACAGTAAATATTTTTCCAACACTAATGATACAGTAAACTCAATAAGCAGTGCACAAGGCGTAAGTTCTGGAATTTCGGGTCAAGATGTTTTTCGTGTCAACACTTTCAATTTTCATGGGATTCGTGCTGAAAATACAGACTTTGTAATGTCAGACATTTCTCACTTGTCAAAAGATCGAGAAATATATGGATTAATTGGTTATCAAGTGCTAAAGGACTACGATTGGCTATTCGATTATGAAGGGAAAACATTGACATTAATCAAGAGTGATAAAACAGAAAATTATATAAAGGAAATGAGATATAAGACCTATGAGGTTCCGATGCAGATGACCTCTGAAAAGTCGCACATTCCTTTTATCGAGACAAAGATTGGTGATATTACTCTCATGATGGGTATTGATTGTGGTGCTGCCGTTAACCTGATTGATGACTCAATGTTTAGTAAACTGGAAAAACGAATGTCAAATATTTCCACTACGGAATTGAATGGAGCATCAAAAGAATCAACTACAGTAAAAAACGGTGATATAAAATCTTTGAATATTGGCAAAAAACGCTTTAAGCACCTGCCAACAGTATTTAGTGATATCAGTCATCTAAACGCTCGTTGGACAAACAAGATTGATGGACTTTTGGGTTATGAAATTCTATCACGACAAAAACTTATAATGAGCATCAACAACAAGAAACTTATTTTTATCGAATAATTTTTATATCATTATCATACATCAAGACATTCCGCTATTATCTTTGTTGCAATAATATATAATTAAAAGTACAAAGTAATGGAAAATTCATTTGCTCAGATCAGCGAATTGTTCGCTCAGTTTTCAGAGAATGCCAAACTTCAGATTGAAAAAGGCAATAAGGCAGCAGGAATGCGTGCCCGTAAAGCGTCACTTGAACTTGAAAAGCTTCTGAAACAGTTCAGAAAAGAATCACTGGAAGCCTCCAAATGATTCCTTTCGGAATACGTACATACCAGGTATCAAGTAAAAAGCCTCTGCGCTTCACAGCGGAGAGGCTTTTGGTTAATAATAGATTCTCTATGGCTAAAACAGTTCAACTTTCGTGTGTCTGTTGGCTTCGGTCGGCAGATGGTCGGCAATTCCACCTCTGCTGATTTTTGTGATCCTTTCTGCAGGAATGCCGCGCTGTTTCAGTTCCGAAACGATAAAGTCCGCTCTTGACTGGCTCAATGAATCATTGATGCCGGATGTCCCTGTAGAACTGTCCGCAGCCCCGGTAACTCTTACATGCAAGTCATATTTCTTTGCGACCCTTGCCAATTCATCCAGATTGAGTTTCTGTGAAACATCTGTCAGGCGGGCAGTGTTAAGAGTGAAAAAGAAATATACAGGAGCTCCGATACAGCTATCCGAGACATGATTCACAACCATGGGATTGTGCCCTTCAGCCGTTATGAATTTATTCGATACCAGGGAATCCGGATTCTGTTTGTCCTTGTTGTTATTGTTGTTATGAATGAATGCCGTATCGAGAGGGGATATTCCGTCCCAATGTCTGTGTTTCAGTCTTGCACGCAATGAGTTCAAGCCACTATAATTGTTTACAGGATATCCTTGTTGTCCATTCTTCTCATCTTCCAGCAAGTGCCCGTAGGTATCAAGCAGACCTTCGATTTCCAGAATCTTCTTCAGTTCAGCAAGCGTTCGTTTGTCGCGGTCATGTTGTCCGGCATAGCGGCTGTTCTTCTCGGACAAGGCACGGGAATAATCGATGAGCTGTTCATTCCTGTGGATGTAATGCGTGACATCAGCAGCTCGTTTCCAACCTATTTTCCCGAGATGGAAGGTGAATCCGGCTGTCAGTGATACCATATGATCACCCAGGCGGTTTGTTCGGCCATAGCCATCAAATTTTTGTGAGGTTGTTGTCCCCGAGAACTCCAGTACTGCACTTACCCGTTTTGAAATCCGATATTGTCCCTGAATACCGTATGAGAAGGCGAAAGGAGAAGTCTTGTTGGAGGAATTGTGTATCAGTCCGACTCCGACAAATGGGGCAAGTCCCCAGCGTGTCTGCTCCTGTCCGGAATACCGATAACCAAGCAGGTTCCATAGCAGGTCTGCATGGACGCTATGGTAATTTTTCGTGGATAACCCGGCATCTTTGAATTGCAAACCGCTGTAATGTATGCGGGCGCCAACGGCAGGAGTAAACCATTTTCCGACGGCAAGGTTGTACGAGGGTTTCACACGTCCGAACAGATCTTCGCAGCCAAGAGGCGTTCCGAGAAAAGCGGTTGCACCTCCGGTGACACTGACAAACCAATTGCCACTCCCGGTCCTTGGCACTACCACACCGTCAAGATAGACCGGTTGGAGGGGTTGGAACAGTTCTGTGGCATCATGGAAGAACTCATGTTGTACAGTATCTCTTTCTGTATATCGTGAATTTGCCTGTACCTGCACGGAGCAGAGAACGGCAAAGATAAGAATGATTTGTTTTGTCATATTCAAATGATTTTTATTTGTTATAACTTTGATTGTAATACATTTCTGCCATTTATCGTTTGGCTTTTTTGCCACTGGAAGGACGCATCATGCGACTTGCCATCTTCATGCACCGGAGAGCCCAGGCACGGTTGTCCTCGTCTTCATCACGTCCCCACTTGAGGTCATTTCCGCCACCTCCGCCGCCATGTGTTTCGGCAAATGTTGTGGCATCATCGACCATTCCAAGAAACAGCATTGTCGCACAGCGCATGACTTCCGTCCCCCGTTCCGCCACGGAACACAGGAGCGTGTCATCGAACTGTTGCCGTTCGGAAGGCTTCATCTGTGCCGACATTTCCCGCCACTCATTGACCATATTCTCCAACATGGCATCCTTGAGCAGACTGTCCACTTTGGAATGGACATCACGCGAGTATTTGTATGCTTCTTCCTTCAGTTCTTCTGTCCGCTCCTGAATGGCATCCATATTTTCCTTGAGCTCGGAAAGTTGTCGGTCAGCGGTCTGTAGCTTCTCCTGTTTGTCTGCCAATTTATTCTGGATAGCGGCCAGCTCATTTTCGAGCTTTTCTTTCTCGGCAGATAAAGTCTGTGCATCACCTTTCCGGGCTTCCATATCATTTTTGAGTGCCGACAATTGGGCTTCTTTTTCGGCCTGCTCCTTTTTCAAGTTTTCCACCATTGAAGTCAAGCCCTTGACCCTGCGCTCTGCCATCCGGATGTCCGAATGGAGAGAGGAAAGGACTTGCTGATGGCGGCTGATATTCTCTTCTATTGTAGAGCATTCCTCTGACAGCATACGACGGTATTCTTCTGTACTGCGATGCTTCTTTCCCGTTTCGGAAACACTTGAGCCTCTGGACATGCCCCATTTGCTATTGACTTCTGCATAAAAGTCCGTATGAAGCTGTTTCATGCGCTCGCTGAATTCATATTTGTCCTTACCGGCAAATATCTCCTTGTACGCAAACTTCCCATCTTTGATTGGCAGCAAAGTACAATGCACATGTGGATTCAACTCATCCAGATGTACAATGAATGCGGCAATATTCTGTTCACCATATCTGCCGCAGACAAATGAATAGACATCCTTTGCCCAACGTTCAATCTCACTCTTCCTTTTTATGTGTCTATTGTCCGCACCTTTTTCAAAATCGACTTCCTGCTTGCCAAATGCGAGTTCCTGCATCCGTGTGCGAGAGCCCCCAAAAATGATATTTACGACTGTACGGAATCTCGGTTCTTCCAAACCTTCATTGGGATCCTTTATGCCTCGTTTATGCAACAGTTCAGCCATTCGCTCAGGAATGCTCCGGCCTTTGTCGATAGGACGGATCTTACCTCCTGATACGACTTCAAAATTCAGGTGTTCACGTGTCGGGTCATAATTACCAAGGTCAGTTGCCCTTTTCCAACCTTTCTCTGTCCAATTGCGCATATGTTCATTACTCTGAGCCACTGTTATCCCTTTGGATACATGTACGTCAAGTACCTGTTTTGCATTTGCCATATTGTTTCCGTTTTGTTTTGTACAATCCATCATGTCCCAGCTTGCTGCTTGTTCGGACATGTCTCCCTGCGACGTTAGTCGGCAGGGGTATTAGGCTACCCACTCCCTCTGTTTCGTGGCATGTGGGCAAGCCCACTTGCCTCATAAAACTGGAAGGATGTCAGGACTGAGATAGGGATGGATTGTTCCTGGTTATACAATTCATTTTCGTTTCCCGGTTCAGTCCGACAATGTCTGGGCTTTTGCCGCAAGCGATAAAAAGGGAATACGGAACGATTTAAGGAGTTCTTTGTTCCTGTCCATATCAACACCTGCGCCGGATGTTTCGGGATTAAATACAAGCTCCGCAAGCTCTTTGGCGGTCTCGATAAACGCGCCCCATTCACCGCCGAGGTCAAGGGTGAAGAACTGCGACAGTTGTGAACTGTTATCGAATCTTGACTTACGCAACACACGCTGGAGAGCGGCATTGGCAATACACTCTAATATTGTTTCCCTTAGTTTTTCTTCCTGTCTGACGACTTCTGCCGATACCGTATCGGTGCCGTTGCCGGAAGCCTGAGAATTATCTTTACCGGCAATGGCGGCTAATGCCTGGCAAAGAGCCTGACCACATGAATGACCGGCATCCTCCGATGTCTTTTTGCCGATGACCCATTCGGACAATATACTGCCGATTCGTGTGGCAAAGTCCGGCTCTTCCTGTTCAGTTCCGGCTATTGCATTTTTTCCAGACTGCACGGTCATGGTGATGATGACGCTTTTATTAAGTTTTGTGCGTTCAAGTAGCCCGAAAGATTCCAGAGCATCCAGAAAGGTTCGGACAGTGGCACGATGCCAATGCCAGAATTCCGCAAGATCGGAGATTGTCACATGACATTGGTTGGGAAGAAGTTTTCGCTCCACTTTTCTTACAAATGGAGAAACAAAACCTGCCATTGATCTGTCCAGCAGGTCCCAATACGCTTCCGTCTTCGTTTTACGGTCTCCGGCTTTCTCCTTCAGGAAATCGAACACCTTGACATCTGCCAATATAAAGGTCGTATTCTCTTGACTATTTTCCATTTTACTTTGTTTTAATGATTATTACAGTGCGGAGTTTCTGAAATGCTGCCTTTGTCCGCTTCAAAGACACCATCGCGTGATGATTATCGTGTTTCTTTTCGGATATCGTTTCAGGATGCGTTGTCGTTCCTTCAGCCTTTTCTTCATCATCGCATTCGGCTGTGACCGGAGCAGAGGGATAGAACAGGGCTGCCAAAAGAATATAGTACGCAGTTACGGTAGTAGTGTACAGATACGGTTCAAAGCAGCTGACCAATGTTATAGCACTGATGCCGGCAAACAGACCCATGGAATCATGCAAACGGCTCAGACACCTGTCCGCCAGCTTGAACGAGAACATAGCGGCACAGATAACGGTTGATACCAGGATGCCGAATTCACCAGCATGTCCACTTGCATAGACATAGTGGAAAAGCAGTAGCAGGAACAGAATCACCCGTGTATAAAATTTGCGGGCTCTGATGTTTTGTTTCATGGAAGCGTGAAACTTTGCCATAAACCGGTATGGCTTTTTGTACAATATCAATGACAGTACAAGAGGGGTCACGCAAAAGATGAGTTGCAATATTTTCAGTAACATAAGTAATATGGTTTTTCGGGTACGTGTATAGGTGTTGCTCTGAGTTCCAAGTGGACAATATCATAAGTTGCCAAGCGGATAATGGTTTCGGCATCCACGGCTGTGAGGTTCATTGCAGCTTTTTTGATTCGCTGCTTGAATGACCGGTCCTGTTTGCGATAGATAGCCAAAGCTTTGTTCAGTTCATGTTCAGGGATGGCCCATGTGGTACCTTCGAGGTATGTTCCGTTTGTCTTGAACGCCCGCAGGACCAAAGTTCGGGAGACAAGGTAGTCCGTCCTGTCACTTCTTGAGATGATATGTTCTTTATAGAGGTTGTCGTCTGCGACCTCTATCCATGTTCGGTGGGCATTGATCCAATAGACCATCTGCCTGTATAATGTATTTCTCATGATGTTGTTGTTTTTATAAAAAGTCAATAAGTATGTCCTCCTTGTTCTTCTGGTATTTCAGCTTTCCGCTTTTAGAATGGAGTTGCAAGTCAAGGCAGAGATCCCCGTACATTTGTTCAAGTGAATCATATATGGTTACAAGGACGGTATGGACCTTGCCATCGGAATCAGTCTTAGCGTTCACCTTGAACATTTGGCCGAAAGATGGATTGGAGTAAGCGCATGTACTATGGCCGAACGGTTCGTCTTGCATAGGAATGTGATGATAAAGCACAATCAATTCCATATCATCCTCCAGCATATCCATCACTTCTTCCAGGTCATAAGGATCATGCAATGGAAAAGTCAGCAGGACATAGTCCCCGTAAAATTGCGGCTCCTCCATAGTGGTTACATCGAGCAGCTGTGGCAACTGAAGGGGGACAAACGTCATAAAGTCTTTCAGAAAGTGTCGTAGCATATTCATTTGATTTTATGTTTATAGCGTGTGAATGTAAATCTCCATAAGCATTCCGGGTAATTCATCCAGGCGGTTGTCTCCCGAGTTCAAGATTCGGCACAAAGTCTCAAATATGGCCGGAGTCTGTACGGCAAACCGTTCAAGCTGTTCCTGGTCTTTGGAAGAAAGCATCGACAGGTGGAAACTGTCCATAGAAACGTATGGGCGTATAAGCATCCAGATATATGCGTAGGCTTGTGCTTTTGTTTGGACCTTTTGATTATGAATGTCATTGATGCAGGTTCCGGTATTAAGTATCAGTCTGCGATTGGTTCGCATGGCCAGGTAAACGAGGGCATCCTGGTGAGGTATCTCTTTACGTTCGGCGGCAAACAAAATCTGCAAACAGCATTTTTCCGTATCACGCGTTATATCGGAAATGTCTTCATCACCAATGCTGCACAGATATGGCAAGAACGCCCGAAAAATAGCATCCTCTTTTCCGATGAACTCTGTCATGTCATCTGTCCCGTGTATGCCATTTCGGAGAGTGTTGGCCAGCAAAGTACGATAATCCGAAATGATTTGCTTCCTGTCTCCCTTATGGATTGGGCGTTTATCTAATGACTCAAAGAATGGACGGATCTTTTCCACGGTCCGGATTAATCCATTGTCTTTGTCATTAGATGAAAGTTTTCTTTTCAATAGGAATAACTCCTGATAGGAACGTGGCCTTGACAAAGCCAGACGCGAGAACTCCAGGCGTAGGGAATCATGTATGCCTTCGCATGTCTTACGAAGGTCTTGACCATGGATCCCAACCGTGTCCTGCCGGACATGGTTAAAAACGGAATCTCTTATGGCTTGCCATTGGCAAAGGTTTTCTGACAGCTCTTCAAATGAAATAGATTTCATCTTCCTTACTTCGAGCAGATAATTTCTGTATGTACCGGCAGGATCGCTTTCGGACTGTTCAGTCAATCCGCCATTACATGATGTGAACATGCATACCGTGATTGAAGCGGCAGCTATCATGTGTAAAAAACTTGATGCTTTAAGGTTCGTTTTTTGAATTTTCATACTATATGTTTTCGTACTATTTCACGCAAAACTATATATAATTTTCTATACTTAACACCATTGGAACTGTATTTTGTGCATTTTTCAATATCGTACTTAATAGTATGATTATCAATGAAAACAAGTGAAAGGAAAAAGGACGAAAAAATAAATAGTTCGATTTTTATAATGGTTTGATTTGGCCACTCAAATAAAACTTGTATATTTGCACTTGTTATCATTTGTATTGGATATTGACATGGCAAAAGTTGGTTATATATTTAAGGCAAATTCGTATGATGAATATGATGCGGACAAGGAATGGATGTGCCAGTACGGTTGTGTACAAGTGATAGAGGAATCAGTCCAGCACGAGACGCTCAGACCTCGCTGGAAACAGCTCATGACAAATCTTGAGAGAGGGGACGAACTGGTTGTCTCGAAATTCAGTAACGCCGTGCGCGGTTTGAGGGAGTTGGCCGCATTGATAGAGTTATGCCGGATCAAAGTGGTCCGCATTATTTCCATCCATGACAAGATTGACTCCCGTGGTGAATTGTTTCCGGACACGACGGCGGCGGAGGTGCTGACCATGTTCGGATCTCTTCCGGAAGAAGTGGCTGTATTACGCAAGTCATCTGACCGGGTGATACGCCTGCAACAGAGTATCAGTGTACCGGTGAAGACGAGCAAAATGTTGAGCAAGACCGAGCGGGATAAAATAGCTGTGGACATGTACAACAACGGGTATTCAGTCAATGAAATCATGGCGCATTGCAATGTCAAGAGCAAAAGTACTGTGTACCAAATTTTAGGCAAGTACAATGTGGCACTCAGCAGGAAACCTGGCCGCGTACCTGGAAATCGGAAATAGGAAGTCAAGGCAACCGATGCCATATTGGTGAAGGATTTGCCTGTCAGTTTAAGTATATTTAGGGAAGCCTCTGACCCTTATTGGAAATTTGTAACGCTAAATATAAAAAAGGATATGGGAGAAATTATAGTCGTAGTATTGGTACTTTATGTCTTTTGCAAAATCGTGAAGGGCATATTCGGCGGATTCAGCAAAAGCAGCTTCCGTCATGATAAATAATCATTGCTGCCAACTGTTCACGCAAGGGAACAGTAAAAAAGGAAAACTAAAAGAGGAAAACTGCGTCATGAATAGCGTCCTCGTTATATCAATATAAGCCCCCCAAAGGTTTTGCTTGACTTTTAGGGGGCTTGGTGTCATTTATTCATTTCCTTTTTGTATTCCAAAATCTTGTCCATTGTCAGCCACTGCGGCTTTTCTCCTTCCTTGAAGCTGTCGTGCAACTTTATCATTAAATCGATTTGCCGTTCTTCATCACCTGCCCACAGGCGTTTGGGGTCTCTGCCTCCGTAATCCAAATAATACTCACAATCTGACTGCATCCTGGCTAACAGCATATATCTGAACCGTGCGTCTCGTTGCAATATATCATCAGCCGTTGTCCTTCCTGCTGTGCTTGGCTTGTTATTCGTGTTCATACTCAATTTACATTAACTTGTTATACAATCAGTCCGTTACGTCATAATAATAGCTTAACTCTTCGTCCTTCAGATTCTCAACCGCATACTGGTCTGCCTGTCTCCAGAGTGTATCATACAACGCCGCCACATTCGGTTTCGTTTTATAGTGCTGCCATATCTTGTGATTCAATACCAACACCAATTCCGTAAGGTACTTGCAGTTGCCTTTCCACTCTTCAAAGGCACGGTTGAAAGTGTCCTGAATAGCCGATAACCCGAAAATGTCGGCCGCTGAAAAATCTTCCCAAAAAGTAGTCTGTACGTTATACCCGTTCTCTGCCATAAATGCTCTGAATGTCATATCATTAAAATTTTTAGTTGTTTTTATTTCCCTCTGATACATCCTGTATCGGAAGGTTGATTATTTTTCTGCCCACAAGATTGGCGGTCTGTCAGGCAAGGAGGATGCGAAAAATACTCTTTCCGACATGTCGGAAAGGAAGATTTTTCAGCAGCAAGCATAAGCGTTCCTTGACAGGACAAACAACCGGCAATCAAACTTTGCAGAATAAATAACCGGGCTTTCGAAATAGGCGTGTAGGGAATTTCAGGCATTGCAATAAAAGGGGAAAACGTGAAATACAAAAGGCGATATTACGGAAGGCTTCGAGCAAAACAAAAGCGGCCCGAAAGCCGCTTTGTCAGGAAAACAGGGATTACTTCTTGCCCTTTTTCGCTTCTTTTGCCGGTTTCGAAGGAACTTCTTCCTCCTTCTCGACAGCCGGATAGAATTTGACTGCAACCGTCACGATGCGGTTGTGCTGCACTCCATCTTTGTCAGTCCATTCTTCAGGCTTGAAGTAGCCTTCTACGGTCAGCAGCGTACCTTTGGTAAGCTGATCAAACGCCCCGGAATTTTCATTCTTGCGCCACGCTTCAATGTTCATGAAAGCGGATATGCGCTTGGTTTCTTCGCCGATCTTCTCCTGGCGGGCAACAGCCAGAGGGAAACGTGCAACACTTGTGTTAGTGAATTGATAAACCTCGGCGTCTTTTGCGACATAACCGGTTACTGCGAAATTGTTCTCGTACTTTTTCATTTCGATTGCTTTTTGAAGTTAATAAATCAGTTTTACGGTGCATAAAAAGTAGGTGCAGTAAAGGGATGCACCAAGGATAACGTATAAATACTCTTTATTTTGGGGTCCTCCCAAACCGGAGGCTTGATAAAGGAAGATTTGTACTGTTACGCCATTGGTCAAGACCATGGGTCGCGCCCGGCTGCATACTAACTTTGCAACGAAAAACGATATGGCGACTTCAATAGAAAGCAGTCACGAAAAAGAAGAGGAAAAACAATTGGCAACTGGTTAAAGGAATAATAAAGACGGACGGTGCTGTCAATGGGCACGAATTGGTTTCAACTCTCGGCTGGCATAGGAAGAAGAGCTTCTGGCGAGAAACAGCACCATGTCTCATGATTTGAAGCGGCAAGGATGATATGCCGTACTGGCAGTAAGCGTATAAGCTGCGGCGTGGGAAAGGCCGTAAGACGAAGAATTGGCAAAGGGGTGCTGGCGTATCGGTGTTGCAGCCTTTATCCGGCAAGAGAAATGAGGGAAAAGAAGGCAAAATGAAAAAAGGGCTGAAGCCCGATTGGGAGACAAAGCGGAACGGGCGCGTTATGCGAGTTTCAGCTTCTATTTTATAAAGGGATATGGCGCAGCCAAAAGAGAATATAAATGGATAATCCGGCAAAAATCATTGTCCGGCCAATGGCCATCTGCGTCTCAATGAAGTTTTGGATATAAAAGGTTATTGCGGTAAATGAAGTTACGGGCTGGAACTGAATATTCAACTCCAGTCCGTATAGTACAGAGGCTCCATGTCAGAATTGGATCATCATGATGCGGTGTGGAAAGATTTTGTTTTTGTCGCTCGGTTTTCGTTGGCATATCCAAAGATGGTGTGCCCCATAGCCGAACGTGAAATACTCGTCAAGCCGGGTCTCTTTCTTTAGACTCTCCATGCTTGTGCGAAGTTCGTTTTCGTCTTTTGAAAAAAGAAGCGTGTTAATAATTCTGAAATATAGATTTGTCACTTCGCTGCAGTAAGGGCAAAAAGGGTGTTCAATCGTTACGTTCATAATTGTCTTCGTTTAGTGCATTAGTCATGATAGATTCTCCTTCCTGGTTGAAAATCTCAATAGTCGAGTAACCATCGTTTTCTTCGGGAAACAAAAGCTCGGAAGTATCACGCAAAGCCTCACTTCTTCCATGAGAAAGACGGCTGTCAATGATATTCGAAACATCTTTGCAACGCCAGGACCGGACGATTGCCTCTGCTTCCTCATAACTGTTGGCTTCCACAGTGAAATAGTCTCTTTCCCAACTTGTGACTTTACAGTCTTGATAAAATTCAAATTTTCCCATAAGCCATGTATTCTAACGTACTACTTCAACTATATCCTCAATCCTGCCATACAGTATTGAGCGTAATGCGGTTTTGTCTATGGCATAATATTCTTGGATATGCCCGTATTGTTTGACGAAATACCGCTTGAGAACATCGGAAAAATCAAAATGATAACCGCTCAAGGCAATCCCCCGTTTGAAATAGGTGCTTTCGCTCACGTTGCGAGTAATCCAATTCTTGTCTTCTCTATTGAGTTTGCCGCCATTATTCAGATGTTCCCGTAACTTATACACTCGGCTGCCTTGTAATGTTGCCAGCTCCGGAACATCCCATTGAACGAATTTTGTTGCTATCTGTGCCATATTGCTTAATCATGAATAATAATTTCATCTCGGAATACTGAAATCTCTTTGCCGCTTTCAAGGCGGACAACTATGGTAGTGCCATAGTCGTCCACAATTACACCTTCCGTGTAGCCTTTATAAGCCGTGGATAAAGTACAGGATAAACCTATAATATCGCTTTCGTTATCAAATGTTCTGTTGCTCATCACTATTATATTTTTATTTCCCACTTGCCTTGAGAGAAGATTCTAAAACTCACATATTCATTTTCAAATTCATAAGTTAGAATTTTAATATAGACTTTATCTTTTGCTTCCAGTGAGGCAACCAATTGGTCCATTTCTTTTTCTGGATATTCCCACCGGGAAGGAAATTCTGCATCAACAGAATTGCCATACTTGTTTGCATAACAACTGAAATTGTCATCCAAGAAAGCCTCTATCTTATTGAGGTCATTTTGGTTTTCCGTACTTGCGTAGAAAATGTTTGTCGCATAATTTGCCATATAATTCTATTTTAAGTTTTCTTTTTTTCCCTCATGTAGCATTTACTACTTCAGGCTTGATTAATTATGTCGCTTCATAAGGTGTCATGGCTCTTTATGCAAGGTTTCACGACCAAATACTACCGCTGCAAAGCAAGGTGGAGATTTTGTTGTGAACCTCAAGGATACCTTGCATACAAGAAAGACATGACAAATACCTTTGCGGCACAATTCATCAAATAGCCCGAAGTCGAATGCTTATAGGGACAAATATTTACTCGTAAACTTATAAAGGAATATATTGCAGCGAAAAGAGAAAGGACGGAGTCAAAGGGAGTCCACTTTCTGCTGTCTAAAAAGGGAGTGGCAGAGTGAGCAAAAACAGTTTAGTTTAGTCCATTAGCCTATATATATGCTAAACTAAAGTAAACTAAAAATAGACAAATATTTGATTGCTTGGATGATTATTTTTAACTTTGCACATATTGATATCGATCATTGAAAACAATACTTTTCTCTTTTCGCTGCGAATTCCTGGATATATGAAAAAACATATATTGAATCAGGATGAGAAAGCATAGTAATAGCTTGGATTGGTGCTTTGATTGCAAGCAAGTGAAAGGAATGAAAAGTAATGCAAACAAAAAAACGAGGATTTACCTAAAAAACCATTTTTGTTCCTGATTTGTTTCTTGTTTCAGAAACAAAATTCATAAACTACTCATTTACAAATGGTTAAATAGTTGTATATTAAATTTTCCAGTTTTAATACAAAAGTTGGATGATATATCGCATATAGCATTCCAATGCTATCCGTTACAACATTTTTATTAGCTGTCAAGTCTTCAAGCTTATCAGCAACTTTAGACAAGGAATCAGGCTTATCTTTGGAAAGGAAAGTCCCTAACGCTATTATTCTTCTGTCCAGTATCTTTAGCGTCTCTTCATCTACATTGGAAATAATTTTAGATTTATAATATTCTTTGGTATTGGTCAAGTATTGGAACTCTTCTTTTAGCTCGTTATACTTTTGCTGCAGTCTTAGCTCTTCAGAATGCTTTTTGCACAGATACAAGGTGATAACGATAACGGAGAATGCAACCACCAATAAAATTATATACAAAGTCAAGTGTTGTCGTCGAATCTGCAGCCTATTCTCGAATTTTTCTTTTACGGAATTCACTTCCTGAGACATTTTTGCCATATCCAAAGAATCACTGATGTTGGAATACCTGGACAAATAATCATAAGCCAATTGATAGTTTCCTAAAGAATAATAAGCATCTGACTTGAGAAGATAGTAAGCCTCATCCGCTGAAAAATCATTGTATTCCGAATATTGATTTAACGAATTTATCGCTGCCGCGTACTCTCCTAATCGCATATATGCTTGAGCGACAAACTCCCAGTTTATTTCGGAAGGATCTTCGGCAACGGCCAGATATTTATCAAGGACAACACATATGCTATCAGGAGATTGTCCGGAATTGACCGACAGGCACAAGTGTAATTTGTTATACCCTAAAAGACTTCTGTGAGATAAGGAATCTTGTGATTTGACTATTGCCAGACAGCTATCGGCATCATTGAAGTTATCCCTGATTATATATGCTCTCGCTTGATCCAACAATGATGACACATAATTATTAATCTTCCCAGCTTTCAAGGAATAAGACTCAATCAGTTCAAGTTCTGAAATCAGATTATCAGAATAATCATATCTATCTGTGAGTATCTGTGATTTAGCGATATGCAATCGCGCTCTATCCTCGGCTGGAATTTTTCCGGATCTGATATGCTCCGCGCAAACCAGACTTTCCATAGCCTTGTCCATCAGGCCGGCGTTCTGGTAGATGCGGGCCTGGTAGTAATAAGACTTGAACTTGTATGGGGCGTTGCAGCGATGACGATAATAGTTCACGGCAATGTTGATGAGCGAGTCGTCCGTCCTGTCGATGTAGTTCTTGTCAAGGGCGATTGATTTAAGGAGAGCATAACGAGCGTTCTGACTTCTGGAATCGAAATGAAGCGAGTCAATCGATTCCAGAATGGCAAGTGCTGAATCCGGACTTGCGGACATACAGGACTCGGCGCGGTCGAGACTATCATCAACGGCCTGGTTTCGTCCGCAGAAGGTCAGAACGCAGGTCAATATAGAGATAGTTAGTACATTTTTCATTGTTCGGTGTAGTAAATAACACCCAAATATAGAACAAAAAACATTTCCGACAAAAGACAGCAATGCTGAAAGTGTAATCGTAAATGGCAGAAGTAGAAAAACCTTAGCAACAACATTAGTTATCAATTAATTATTCACCTCAAAAGTAGATTCCAGCAATAGAAAAATTAGATTCAATATTCGATGAGTCGTCAGCCTTGCCCCATTGTCCACATATGGTAGAATACACCAATCCACAAAAAATCCAGCTTCAGAATGAACTTAATTCAAACTGAAGCCGGATGTGATTATTGTCACTTCAAAAGCTGAAGGCTACTTCGCTTTCTTAAGGATTATCTCATCTGTGACTCCATTGTTGGCGACAACCTTGAAGGTGTCCTCGTCGGTCTTGAGGCGGACAGCCGGGAAAGTCCATACAACTCCGCTGGATTAAGAAGTAGTTTTGAATTGTTTGAAATGTTCTTTGAGGAGAAATAATCTTCATTTTCTTCCCGCTTTTTCAGTCAGATCCGACCGCTGTCTTCCTTGGAAGAAGCGGTCGAAACTGAAGTGTTTCACTCTCAACCCGGCGCCCGAACTGAGGGCAATCGAACTTGTCCGGATTGCCGAGGTGAGCAGCAGGGGAAGAGATTGCTCTTAACCTTCAAACAAACAATTCAAAACAGATTTTAAGAAAAAAAAGTAATCCTAAAGAGACTGTGTGAGAGTTTTTGGTACAGGATGGGCTTGTCTGGTGTACCAAAGTGGCCAGGAGATAGGATTGGTACAGGAGGGGGCTTGTCTGTGTCTTCCGAGGTTGTCTCGTGAGCGAGACGGCGCATTCTGCTCACGAAAAGGTCTGCCAAGGATGTCTCGTGAGCGAGACAGCGCGTTCTGCTCACGGAGTGGCCTTCCAAGGTTGTCTCGTGAGCGAAAAGCCGCATTCTGCTCACGGGAGGGTCTTCCGAGGTCGTCTCGTGAGCGAGACGGCGCATTCTGCTCACGAAAGAGTCTGCCAAGGTTGTCTCGTGAGCGAAACGGCGCATTCTGCTCACGGAAGGGTCTTCCGAGGTTGTCTCGTGAGCGAAACAGTGCGATTTGCTCACGGGAGAGTCTTCTGCTGTGATTCCGGGCGACGGAAAGGTGCGGAAGTGTCGCATTGAAGACCTTGGGTCTGGTTGTTGGCACTCTGAATGTCAAGGAAGTTGAAACACGGCCGGAAAAGTTACCCATGCCCAAGGTGGCGGATGGGGATTCAATGTCGGCAACATAAAGATTTCAAGGTAGTTCCGCTTATATGACAAAAAAAAGAAGGTGACCAGGTTAAAAAACTTGGCCACCTTCTTTTCGCCATTCCTTTTGCCGGCTCGTCCGGCATATGTCAGTGAGGCCTCTGAGGGAGTGTCATAGGATCGGGCCGAAATAGAAGATACGGATGTCCCCCTTTGTCTCACGGTACAGGGTGATCGATAGGTCGAACTCCAGAAAGCGGCCGTCCTTTGACACATGATAGTGGTTGAGATGGGCTCCGGTTACTGACTTATTGCCGCTCACATAATGATCCCCTTCGGTGCGCTCCAGAGGGATGTACATTGTGGCGACTCCGGGAAGGTCGAGTTCCACCAAGGAAACGTTGAAGCTGATGTGGCCTGGTGCGCCGCAGCGGCAGCGCCATCCGGACATCTTGACGCGAATGTCGTTCCCGTCATAGAATACCCACTTCTGGTTTCCCTCGAAATCTTTTCCCTTGACATTGGTCAGGTTGCAGTAGTGCTGTTTGTCTACGGTCACATAGCCGCGCGTGGCCACCTGCTGATCGTCAGGAAGCAATTGATTGCAGGAGACAATTCCTGCCAGCGCGATCAGAAACGGAAGGAATAAATGTCTGGTGCTCATAATTCAATAGTTTTTTAGTCTCTGACAATATAAATCCTATTGATACGCATTTCTTGCATCATCGGTTCCCGGAAAGGAAACTTTTTTTACCATACGGTTCCCTCACGTCGGCAAACTCTTGGAAGAAGTCTGTTACGAACGACCCTTTTATGGTGCCGGAGGGGCTGGCATAAAAGGGCGCATAGGCGGCCGGGAGTCTATCTGGATTTCCGGAGGACGATCTGGTCGGTGGTGCCGTCGTTGGCGACCACCTTGAAGGTGTCCTCATCGGTCTTCAGGCGTACGGCGGGGAAGCTCCAGACCACACCGGAGGATTCCTCAGAGCTGACCATGCGATCAATAAGCCGGCCGTTCTGGTAAAGGGTCAGGTACTTTGCGTTGCTGTAGACCTTGATGCGGAGATCCTGTCCGGCTGGGAAGTACTTGAGACGGCCGGAGGTGATGTGAACCGTGGTCTCATCCTTGTTCCAAAGGGACTTGTAAAGGTAGAACACGTCCTTTTTAGTCTGGCGGTCACGGGTCACAAGCCCTTTGTCATTCATGTACTTGCGGTCGTTGTTTTTCACGAACTTGACTCCGTCCTCGGAATCCATGTAACCTTCCTGACGGTTGGCCACCGGAAAATCGAACAAGACCCAAATGGATGTGAAGTTCAGCCAAGGCATCGCCTTGATCTGGCGGACGTGCGACTCGTGGAAACGGTTCGCGTATTCTTCATAATGCTTTGAGTCGTCCTCCTTGTCGCGGACAGCGTCCGCAGGGTTCCATACTTGACAGAACGGATTGTTGCCGACGCCATATTCAGCGACATTGACAGGGCAGTCAGGTCTCAGGCCGCGGACTTTTTTCAGCGTGGGCGTGAATCCGTCGAAATTGTTGGGTGTCCTGTACCAGCCGAAGTAAAGATTCTGGGAGCAGAAGTCACCCTTTAGTTCAGGATAGCCTTCACGGGCGAGATTCGAGCAATCCGTGAAGCCTACAAATCGGTCAGGATCAAGTTTTTTAGTAAAGTTATAGAGCCTTTCGGTCTCTCTCGCTACCCTTTCCGCGTCAAGCGGTCCCTGGAGGTCATTGTTGTTGCCCCAGGTGTCAAGCTCGTTCCACATTCCCCAGAACGCGATGGAAGGATGGTTGTAGAGGTTGTTCACCATCTCCTTCATCTGATGGTGGAGATTGTTGAAATAGGCCTGTGTGGCGTTGGTTCCGCACACATTGACCCAAGGAATCTCCGTCTGGACAATGATTCCGAGAGAGTCACAAAGCTGGAACGCGAAGTCGTTATGCGGATAATGGGCGAGACGCAGGAAGTTCGCCCCAAGTTCCTTGACGATGCGGTAGTCGCGGCGATAGTCAGCCTGAGTCAACGCGGAGGCCTTCCCATCAGTGTCCTGATGCATCGCCACGCCACGGAGAGGGTAAGGACGACCGTTCAGAAGGAATCCTCTCTCCGGATCCATCCCTATCGAACGGTAACCGACCTTTGTCTCGGCGATGTCCATCATCCTCTTTCCCTTGAACAGCTCGACCCTGATCGTGTAGAGGTAAGGATCTTTCATGCCTTCCCAAAGATGCATGCCGGAAAGGATGAACTCATGGTCGAAGTCATATTCAGAGAACGCCTTGACAAGGACCTCGCGGTCAGCCTGATAGCCCAACGCGCCATTGGCCTCCAGAAGCTGGACACGCACAAGGATGTCCGCGTCCCGATTGCCCGCGTTGACCAGTTTAGTCCTGACATTGGTGACAACTTTCTTCTTGGTCACGACCGGAGTCTCGCAACGAAGCCTGTACATTCCGTAGTCCTCCGGCGAAAAATAGACATCATCCATGACCAGAAGCCAGACCGGATTGTGCAGTCCGCCGTTCTTATTGAAGTCCGAAGTGACAGGAGCCATCTCCAGGTCCTCAGAGTTGTCGCAAATCACCTCCACCCTGTTGACACCCCTGGTCAAAGACTCTGTGATGTTTGCGGAGAAAGGCGTGTAGCCACCCTTGTGGGCCGCTACCTGCTCTCCGTTGACCTTGACAACGGCCGCCTGAGCCGCACCCTCGAAAAAGAGATAATATGTCTTCTTCACATCGGTGATCCTCAGATCACAGCGATAAGTCGCCTTGCCACGGTAGTAATAAGGAGAATGGCCATCCTCGGCGTTGTAGGAATGCGGCACGCTCACGGTCTGCCAAGAGGAGCCGTCCTTGCTGAATTCCCATTCCTTCAACTGTTCCTGACGGAAACCACGGATCTGTGCCTCCGACGGGAGGGCGGAAAAAAGGATCGCCGCTATGACGACGCAGAATAAATGTCTTTTCATCAAGATGAATGATTTACGCATAATTACGCAAAGTTAGCAATAATCGTCGGAAATTCTTATCTTCGCAGCTGATAAACATCAATCATTTCTCCTTATGGACAGAAATTGCTTAAGAAACTATGACAAGACCAGAAAAGTCCACGACTGGTTCAGGTACTTCGCGCCGGTCTTCATCACCTTTTCCGTGGCGCTTGGCTTCATCACAAGGATATTATTGCTGTTCACTCCGCCTACCGTCATCGGATTCACGGCTCTGGAATGGCTTAAGATCTTTCTGTTAGGCTTTGTCAATGATGTGGCGTTCTCCTTGCTCGCGCTCGCACCGGCGATGGTGGTGCAGGCCACGCTGAACGACGCCAAGTACAAAAAGCCGCTCTGCTACATTATCGGAGCCGCCCTGCTCGCCTTCGCGGTCTACTCATTGCTGCCATCCAACATATTCACTGAATATGGTTCCGTCGTTCCGACGATAGCCCGTCTGCTCTCCCTCCTGCTTCTCGGCGCGTTCTGCCTGAGGCTGTTCATCCCGAACATCAGGAAGGGTTGGTGCAAGGCCGGACTGCTGTTCACTATGGGGCTGTACATATTCCTGATGATAGTGAACGCCATATCTGAGTGTGTCTTCTGGAACGAGTTCGGCGTGAGGTACAACTTCATAGCGGTTGACTATCTGGTCTACACGAACGAGGTGATCGGGAACATCATGGAATCATATCCTATCGTGCCGATGTTCCTCGGGGTCTTTCTTGTGGCGGTGCTGATCTGTTGGCGGCTGTTCCGGCGGAAGGATTTCAGCGAGTCCGGCAACGGGGGAGCCGTTCCGTTCCTGGCGACATTCGTCATCTATGCGGTGCTGTTCGCCGGAAGCTTCTTCTGGCTGCGTTTCAGCTACCGTAACCTCCAGAGCTCCAATAACTACGCGACCGAGTTGCAGTGCAACGGATGCTGGAATTTCCTTGAGGCCTACAGCAGCAGCACTCTTGAATATGACAGGTTCTATCAGATGCTTCCCGAGGATGAGGCGCAGGGACTCAAACTCGCGCTTTGCGGCCAGGTTCCTGTCCGTGAGGAGGCTGGCTCCGCGGTCCGGCAGGCAGACCAGCCGGCCGATGCCGCCGTGCGGATGATAAGGGACTCCGTTCCGCCTGTCAGGAAGAACATCGTGATGATCACCGTCGAGAGCCTGAGCGCCGATTTCCTCGCCGCCTATGGCAATGAGGACGGCATCACTCCGAATCTGGACACGCTCATTGAAAATAGCCTTGTCTTCGACAACCTCTACGCCGCCGGCAACCGATCCGTCCGCGGCCTTGAGGCCCTGACCCTCTGCATTCCGCCGAGCGCCGGCGAAAGCCTTATCAAGAGGCCGGACAACGCCGGACTTTTCTCCACCGGCACCGTGCTGAGGGAGAACGGCTACACGACCTCGTTCATCTACGGCGGCGACAGCTATTTCGACAACATGCGCGCCTACTTCTCCGGCAACGGCTTCGAGATCATCGACAAGTACTGTTATCCGAAGGAGGACATAACGTTCAGCAACATCTGGGGTACCTGCGACGAGGATTCGTACAGGGTGGCCTTGAAGGAGTTCGACAAGAAGGCCGAGAGCGGGACTCCGTTCCACGCCATCATATTCACAATCAGCAATCATCGTCCGTACACATTCCCGGAAGGGAAGATCACCTACGACGGTGAGATGAAGTCGCGCTCCGCCGCCGTGAAGTACACCGATTTCGCCATCGGCCAGTTCCTCGCCGAGGCCTCGCGCAGACCGTGGTTCGGCAACACCGTGTTCATCGTCGTGGCCGACCACTGCGCCTCCAGCGCCGGCAAGACCAGCATCCCGGTGGACAAGTACCACATACCGGCAATCGTCTATTCCCCAGGCTTCATCCAGCCTCGGAGGGTGGATAAGCTTTGCTCCCAGATTGACCTGATGCCGACCATCTTCTCCCTGTTGCACTTCTCCTATGACTCGAAGTTCTACGGCCGGGACATCCTCGCGCCGGACTACAACCAGCGGGCGTTCATGGCCACCTACCAGGATCTGGGCTACTACAGTGATGATGTGCTGACCGTCCTCTCGCCGGTTCGCCGCATCCGGCAGTTTGACGTGAGGGAGACCGGGCCGTGGAGCCACACCGAGACGCCGAAGGAGACACCGGCGGACTCCCTGGTGAGGGAAGCCCAGGCATTCTACCAGACTGTCAACCTTAAGCCGTGGTGAATGTCAGACAGATAGCCGCAAGATAAACTATCAGGTATGAACAAAAAAATCCTCTATTACATCGCCGCCCTCCTTTGGGGAGCGCCGGGGGTTGTCATCGCCGTCAAAGGCATCCAGGCGTACTTGACAATGCCTACGGAAAGGCTCTGGTGGCTGCTGCTCATCACGGCCTTTGTGCTGATGTGCTTCTACCTCATGTTCCGCAAAGCCGTGAACAAGTACTCGGCGCGCATCGCCGGACTGCCGCGGAAGACGACTCCCTGGCAGACATTCCCACCCGGCGGATGGATTCTGATTGTGGGCATGGCATGCCTTGGCGTCAGCCTGAAGTTCATACCCGGACTCCCCGCTGAATTCATCGCATCCTTCTACTCCGGCCTCGGCCCGATGCTCATCCTCGCGGCCTGCCGGTTCATATTCAAATCCTTTATTCCCTGACGTAGTGAGGCATCTCCGATGGAGTGATGATGGAGATCTCGCATAGCCCCTTCACCTCGCCGTCTTCCTTCCAGGCGCTCTGGAAGATGAATTTGTGTACACCTTGCTTCTCGATGGTGTAGCAGTTCGTGCCGCCCGTCTCCAGCAGGTGACGGATTATGCCTGCGGAACGTTCACCGTGGCAGCCGAAAAGGTTCTTTCCGATCAGGCTGCCATGCTTCTCGTACTGTCTCACGGCAGGATCGTTCTGATAGATAATCACTCCGTCCTTGTCACAGACGGTTATGGAGCAGTTCAGCTCCTTGGCCCAGTCAGGTATTATCATAATGTGATTAGTTAATTGTTGCGAAGGTAAGCATTCCTTCCCGAATGTCCCTGCTGTCCCGTGAGGAAATCTACCGGATGTTGCGGCGGACGGGGAGGAGGGCGATGATGTAGCCGATGAGGGCTACGCCGGCGATGGTGGCGAGGACGTCCTGCCACTGGAGGATTACGGGGTAGGCGTTCACGAGGAAGCTGCCGGGCATCTTGATGAAGCCGAAGTGCTGCTGGGCGAGGGAGAAGCCTATGCCGACCACAAGGCCGGCGGCGAGACCGAGAAGGGAGATCAGCCAGCCTTCCAGAGTGAAGGTGCGGCGGAGCATCTGGTCGGTGGCCCCGAGGCTGCGGTAGGTCTCGATGTCATCCTTCTTCTCGATGATCAGCATCGTGATGCTGCCGAAGATATTCAAGGCGATGATGATGATGACGAAAATGAGGATCAGGAATATCGCCGCCTTCTCGTAACGCATCATCTTGTAGAGCGACGGATTCTGGCGGAAGCGGTCCAAAACCTTGAATTCAGGGCCTAACTCTTTCTGAATATGCTTGATCGCGGAACGGATGTCTTTCGCCGTGGAGCCTTCGGCCAGGCGGATCTCCACTCCTGAAACCTCTTCCTCATAGCCAAGCAGCTTTCTCATCTCCTCGATCGGCACGATCATCAGATCATCGTCAATCTGCTGGTTGACCGAGAATATTCCTGAAGGGCGCATCCGCACGGTTTCAATCGAGGCCGCCGGGTTCGCGAGCGAGAAATTCCTGTCTCTGATCGGGAAATATAATTCCGCGGAGGCGAGGAAGGCCGGGTTCATTCCCATCTTGTAAGCCAGGCCCGCGCCGACAACCATCTGCGGCAGCTGGCCTTTGTGCAGGGAAAACTCTCCGTTGGTGATGTGTCCGGCAAGGGTGGAGCCGGCTTCGAAAGTGCTGTCAACGCCCTTGGCCTTGGCTATTCCCTGGTGGCCGTCGTAGTCCACGAACACATTCTCCTGAAGGACGTGGGAATACTCACCGATCAGAGGATTCTTCCTGATGAGGTCGAACGCCTCGCCCTCCGGGAATGAACACCTTGCCTTTGGCGGGGGTGATGAGAATGTCCGGCTCGACATTGCTGAGGGTTTTGCGTGACGGATAACTATTCGATAATTAGTGTAATCGTAAATCGTATGGTGTAAAATCTCGCATTAGATGATTGCTTGGTTATCTTATAATCAGAGTGTTGAGTGTCATAGGATATATGTTGTATTTCCATAGAATACTACTTCATTCAGTTATTTGTAGATGACAATATCGCTTTTTCTGTATAATTTAAGTTTGTCTTCAATGAATCCAACATGGCCATGCACTCATTTTTCATTTGTCTCATTGAGGGGACGCGCTCATTCACATACATCTTTTTTATCTTTTCGCCTATTATAATCGCAGCATAAGTATCATCAAGCACTATTTTCATTTTCATTAAAAGATATAATGGGTAAATTCGTCCTGGAACCATTAGGTGTGATGTGAGATACTCGTTTTCCGCTCCATCATAATTTCCCGTGGCTTCAAGGTTTTTCCCCATTATGTTATGGAACATAGGATCAGAGGAAATTTTACTACCTAACATCAAGATTTCGTTGCTTTCGAGATATTGTCCGATTTTGTGTAATGAATAACCTAAATCATATAAATATCGATAATTCTCTTTCTGTGCGTTGAATAGAGGCTTGAATTTTTCTATAGCATCCTGATATAGCCCCATACTTATCAAATACCTGTTACTCTCCCATTCTTTTTCTGCGTCAGACTTGATTCTTATTGCACTTAAAGGGTATGAAAAGAATGCAAAGATGCTAAACGTGATTAGTCCGTAGGCAAATGGGGAGTGCTGTCTCAATAATAATGCGACTATTAAGGACAGAAAAAGAACCATCCCAAACATCGCTATGATTCCAAACTCGATGCCTACCTTAAAATATTCATTGAAGGCATACTCAGGACAACCTGCAATTCTTGTGATATAATCATTGCGTGTTTTTTGTGAGAAAAAATCAGCTTGGGTTTCTCCATATACACCTAGCACGCGGTTTCGCCCATATCCAGTCCAAGGCTTTTCCATAATTGCTCGAAGTTCTATATGCCAAATATGGAACCGCCCAATTGCCGAATCCTTTTTCATAAGGAAAATACCTATCATCAGAAGAACGGCTGTTATCGATGCTGTGATACATGTTAACTTATGTCCCTTTATCCATCTCCATGGATTTAATTCACAAAAACCGAAAAACAATATAGATATTCCAAAAGCGAGCCACGCTGCTCGACTATATGAGGCGAGCAGTGCACTGAAGCATGCCAAACACGATAATAATGATATGGCTATCACTATTTTGCCATATTTTGTTTTGACAGTTATATTCTGATATGTATAAGCAGCGAGTATCGCAAGCAATATTGCCATCAAACCACCATAAGGACCAGGGTTTTCAAAAGTTCCCGTCATGGCGAAATTTGTATGACCGTATGGCAGCAATCCTGTGATTTGTAAAAAGCCTAAAATATATTCATAGATAGAGATGCAACAGAGTATCAAGATAATTAGACTTTTACCCAATTTTAATGTATTTGTTAACTTCAGTGACATGGGTATTTTTTCTTTTCCATATCGCCTGTTACCAGATATTACGTCTAGAAGTCGTTGAATTTAATCTTTAACCGATAGATTACGATAGTGGTAATCTCATCATTTTCAAGTGGTATATAACGGCTCCCATAGTAATATTCATCATAGTACCCTAGAAAATTGAAAAAAGATGGAACGGCAATGTCCGCCACCAAATTGTAATTCTTATATATTTGCATGCCAGACTCTCCTGTTTTTGCACTTTTTATATAAGTCCGGCATAAAATATCAGAATCGGGTATAAACCGTAATCCTGTGTTAAATCCTACATGCTGGAGATCCTTTTTGAATAATGCGGAATTGTTGATTATTCTCGATACGGAGTAATTACGATCAATGTCTTTACACTCATATCCCATTGTGTATAGCAGTTTGTCTGGCAATTGATAAACGTATATCAGTGAATCAACTGTGTGATTAACATACATTTTGTCCTCTGTGATAGCATATTGGAAGAATTCTAAATGGGGAGTTGGGTGGGATTGATAAATTTCAGGATAATGCCCAAACATATTGACTACTTTCATTGTACTCAAATCCAATTTTCCTAAAATTGCACCATCAGTATATCGATTGTTTTCAATATCTTCTGGTGTCCTCGTATTGCGATTTATAATATTGGCTTGAAAGATAATGGTGGAATCTGAATCTAAATAAAATGATACGCCAAAGTCTGTGAAGAATGAGAAATTGTATATATTGGTTGATTTATAATTTTTAGAGGCCTTTGCTGTCCATCCAAAATCTGCGATTCTTTTTGATAGAATCGTCTTGGATCTTCTATCAAAAATGGTGACACCATTACTATTATCAATGATCACTGATCTGTGAAGAGAATCATTCTCAATAGGGTATGAATATAAAAGAGAAGGCATTTCATTTTTCCCGTTTCCCTTTCTGAAATAATGATCAATAATATGCCCGTTTAAATCTAAATCATAAAATGTGCAAGTGATTGCATCTACGAATGTGATTGTTGAGTCCATCATGTAATAATTGCCGTAACCGCTTGCTTGGTCTATAGGAATCATCAACGTGTCTATTTCTATAGAATAGGATTCATTACTTATTGTTCCTTTATGTGGTAAATCGTTATGCTCTTGGCAAGAGTAGATGCTGATAATAATGATTGATAAGATTATATTCCGTTTCATGTTAGTGCCTTGATTATTAAAAGCAGTCTGCGAATTTCAAGCAGACTGCTTTTAGGAATGTTCCGATTATCGACAATTTCCGTCGTGATTGCTGCATGGGTCACCTCCGCAATATGCTCCATCTGCATTGGCGGAACATACATTAGGAGAGAACCAATGGGTCTTGCAATAACATTTCACTACCTCACCTCCTGTTTCGGGAGTCAAAAGTGCCTCAACATTGGCTTCTAGTAATGAATACTTAGGTTGGCCTATGGCTCTAATGGCCAAAGGAATAAGCGCTAGGATGATACTAGCCAAAATGATTCGCTTTTTCATTTTTTTGTTATTGATTGTTAATATTAATAAGTAAGCGTTTGTAGTAAACGCATGATTTTATCTGAAGTGATGGGGTTTCCAATAAGTAGCGGTTTTCCATCATTGTCTAATAGGAAATAATGGAACCGCATATCTCTTGGTATAGAAGGATTCTGCTTTTGAAATGCCTTGTTAACGTCAACATAAATGGGAATATCAAGATCTGATATAATAAGTTGTCGCATAACATTATCAAGCTCACCTTCGTCTGGAGAAAAAATCGTTAATACGGAAATTTTATTTATGTCAGCAAAACTATATAATGGATAGTTATCAGTAAGTTTGGCAATTCGACATGATGAACAGTCATATGAATCGTAATATATAATATATTTGTAAGGTTTGAGAGTGTCCTTAACGATAGGTCTAACCTGCTTTTTATAAATGCATTCTAATTCCTCAGGAAGAATGATTTCCGATGCGGAGAAATCAGAAATCATTCTTTTGACTTTGTGATGTTCACCACAAGACATAAACACGGTACAGAGGCAGATGGTAAGGAATAACGTAAATGTCCTATTGTATGTAAATAGTTCCATATGCATAAATAACATCACTGTTAATTATTATAGTAATACTCCCTTTGGTATCAGCTAAATTCAATATCTCGATTGAATAATCGCTTGAATAGATGTTCTTCTGATCAATAATGTTGCCGGATTCATCTTCTATATATAAATCACAATTACCTAGGTTTTCATTTGAGATTTCTATAGTTCTTAAGCATGAATCATAGTAGGCTTCCAAATGTATTATTGAACGGGGACGACTTGATGCTCCTGTTAGAACAGGCTCTTTTTTCAGTATTACTTTCTGAGAGTCGGAACAATTATATGACAATAACGTTGTTGACATGAGAGTTAAGCTAATTAGCAAAACAACAAATAGGATGATTTTTCTCATAAAAATGTGTGTTAATCTTACTGCAAAGTTCGATAACATATATATAATCGCCAATTATTATTTCTAATTTGTGATGTTGCTATTGGGGTTAAAATCAGGTGTTTGGAAATTTTTTATCTAACCGTCGTTAAACGTGAAATGAAGGAGATGGCAGTAATCAGAACCTCCATGCCATATAAACAACGGACGGAGATTGCCGATTAAATTACTATGATAGTTTTCATGGGGGCCGATCTTTCTGTTTTTAGTGTATAGTTCTTCACGCTATATTGGCGGGATATAATTCTTCAAACCTTTTTATCAGCCACTTGTCGAGATTTGTAGTTGAGGTAGGAAGCTTTAATTTTTTCCTGATTGCTGAATTAATATTATAGATGCTGGAAGATTTGCCGATTACATCACCTGCTTCAGGCATGCTCAATCCCATGATAAACAGACAGCAATAACCGATTTCGGAAGATGTAAGTCCGAACTTCCTGAGCTCACTGACAAAGGCAGGGTAATTAACAGCATATAAGATTCCAATACTATCTACGATGTAGCTTCTGTTCTTCTTTATGTCCTTGATCTGAGCCGCGACTTTGGATAAAGAGTCCGGAATGGGCTTTTGCAGAAATACGGCTAACGATTTAATTCTATGGCCAAGGATTAAGAGAGAATCCTTATTGGTATCGCCCAAACGCTCTATCTGTTCGTTAAGATAGTTGTATGTGTCTTTTAATCTGGAATACTCGGAGAATTGTTTTTTATATGTTTTTTCTATTACTTGATACTGATTTGATATTTTATCCTTCACAGTTAGGAGTATATCATATTCATGTTGTAATTCCTTGATATCCCTTTTGTTGCGTTGTAATTCCTTGTGCCTGTAAATGTATGTATAGCCAATGAGCAAGCATGCGATGAACATCACGGCAATAATATACGACATATGATGTCTCTGCCGAATCATGTTAATTTGATGCCTATACCTCTCTTCTGTCAGTTTGATATCGGATTTGTGCAATGCCATATCAATGGCGTCATTAATTTGAGAGTATTTGTTGCTTGCCTCAAGTGCACCTTTATAGTCCTGTTGTTGTTCAAGAATCTCTGACAATATCGCATAATAACCAGCATCCTTTGATATGTCATAGTAATCAGCCTGTCGTTTTAATATGTCGAACGCTTGTTTGGATTTCCCCGCATTCAGATAGACTCTTGATATGTTGCGCCAATTAATCAGATTGCTATCTGGATATTCTTTAATGTATCGTTCAGTATGGCTTAATATTTCCTTGGAATTCAAATTAGCATCCAACATATTGCATATTAGGATGTCGTTATACAGGTGTGTCTCGATTAAGGTGAAATACTTTTTATATTTCTCCGCATCTGATATGCAATGCTTGGATGATTCTATCTTTCCGGACTTCATGTAAGAAATAGCGCATGAAAGGCTGTAGTATGCGTAGTGGCGATATTTTCCAGATATTAATGCATATTTTCTTGCGGTTTCCCAAGCGTCAGCAGCCTCTTGGGTTCTCCATACCTTATCATAGATTGCTCCTTTCATGGCAAACAGCAGGCTGATGATCTTGGTGTCTATTTTTAAAGTGTCAATACTCTCGGCTTTTGAGATGCAAAGCAACGCTTTGTCTAAATCACCAGCGTTCTCATATACTCGGGCTTCATAATAATGACAAATAAATCTATAGTTGCGACAGCCATGCTTTTCATAATATTTTACAGCAGGGGCTATTATACTATCACTGGTGATGTCAATTAGGTTTTTATCCAAAGCTATGGAATATAATAACGAATACCGTGCTTGTTGTCTTTCGGTGGTTAATTCTAGGGTGTTTATAGCTTTCAGTATTTTCAAAGACAATTCGGGATTATCTTCCATATTCAGTTCTGATGATGTCAGACATGTCTCCGTGTCATCATGTCCGCAAGATACAATAACCGAACAACATAGCACAATGATCAGCATTAGTCTCATACGTGAAGGTTTAAGTGTTGTTAGCGCTTTAAGTAACAAATACAAAAGTAATCATATTTTGGCAGAAAATCAACCTGTTTTCTGGGTGAAGAGTCGGCGGCCTGAATCGTCGGTCAGAACAATCAGGGAATTTTTTTAATGTTAAGTATAGTTGGGAATTTTTCTTATTTGTGAAAAAAATTTTAATATTGTGCGCTATGGATATAGATAGAATCAAACGGATTTTGGCAAGGATGTCCTATCCAATGAAGCCGAAAAGCCAGAGAGGAATTTTGCTGCCGTTGCCTGTCTCTATTGAGTCTATTGCAAGCGGATGGATTCTGATTGTGGGCATGGCATGCCTTGGCGTCAGCCTGAAGTTCATACCCGGACTCCCCGCTGAATTCATCGCATCCTTCTACTCCGGCCTCGGCCCGATGCTCATCCTCGCGGCCTGCCGGTTCATATTCAAATCCTTTATTCCCTGACGTAGTGAGGCATCTCCGATGGAGTGATGATGGAGATCTCGCATAGCCCCTTCACCTCGCCGTCTTCCTTCCAGGCGCTCTGGAAGATGAATTTGTGTACACCTTGCTTCTCGATGGTGTAGCAGTTCGTGCCGCCCGTCTCCAGCAGGTGACGGATTATGCCTGCGGAACGTTCACCGTGGCAGCCGAAAAGGTTCTTTCCGATCAGGCTGCCATGCTTCTCGTACTGTCTCACGGCAGGATCGTTCTGATAGATAATCACTCCGTCCTTGTCACAGACGGTTATGGAGCAGTTCAGCTCCTTGGCCCAGTCAGGTATTATCATAATGTGATTAGTTAATTGTTGCGAAGGTAAGCATTCCTTCCCGAATGTCCCTGCTGTCCCGTGAGGAAATCTACCGGATGTTGCGGCGGACGGGGAGGAGGGCGATGATGTAGCCGATGAGGGCTACGCCGGCGATGGTGGCGAGGACGTCCTGCCACTGGAGGATTACGGGGTAGGCGTTCACGAGGAAGCTGCCGGGCATCTTGATGAAGCCGAAGTGCTGCTGGGCGAGGGAGAAGCCTATGCCGACCACAAGGCCGGCGGCGAGACCGAGAAGGGAGATCAGCCAGCCTTCCAGAGTGAAGGTGCGGCGGAGCATCTGGTCGGTGGCCCCGAGGCTGCGGTAGGTCTCGATGTCATCCTTCTTCTCGATGATCAGCATCGTGATGCTGCCGAAGATATTCAAGGCGATGATGATGATGACGAAAATGAGGATCAGGAATATCGCCGCCTTCTCGTAACGCATCATCTTGTAGAGCGACGGATTCTGGCGGAAGCGGTCCAAAACCTTGAATTCAGGGCCTAACTCTTTCTGAATATGCTTGATCGCGGAACGGATGTCTTTCGCCGTGGAGCCTTCGGCCAGGCGGATCTCCACTCCTGAAACCTCTTCCTCATAGCCAAGCAGCTTTCTCATCTCCTCGATCGGCACGATCATCAGATCATCGTCAATCTGCTGGTTGACCGAGAATATTCCTGAAGGGCGCATCCGCACGGTCTCGATGGATGCCGCCGGATTGGCGAGCGAGAAGTTTCTGTCCCTTATCGGGAAATATAGTTCCGCTGATGCCAGGAACGCCGGATTCATCCCCATCTTGTAGGCGAGTCCGGCTCCGACCACCATCTGCGGCAACTGCCCTTTGTGGAGGGAGAACTCTCCGTTGGTGATGTGGCCGGCGAGAGGGGAGTCCTCCTCGAAGGCCCGGTCCACGCCCTTGGCCTTGGCTATTCCCTGATGGCCGTCGTAATCGACGAACACATTCTCCTGGAGGATAAGATTATACTCTCCGACCAGAGGATTGTCCTTGATCCGGTCGAAGGCCTCGCCCTCGGGAACGAACACCTTGCCCTTGGCCGGGGTTATCAGGATGTCCGGCTCGACATTGCTGAGGGTGGATTTCACCAGCTCGTCGAAGCCGTTGTAGATGGACAGGATAATGATCAAAGCCGCCGTCCCTATGGCCATGCCGACGGCGCTGATCGCGGAGATTATGTTGATCACGTTGTGTGACTTCTTCGCGAACAGGTACCGTCGGGCTATGAAAAGGGGCAGGTGCATAACCACCTCTGTTATTCAGGCTTGTAGGAGTCCTTCAGGGCAGTCGTCTTGTTGAATATCACCTTGTCGGCGGTGCTGTCCGGATCCTTGTAGTAGTAGCCGGTACGCTCGAACTGGACGGCGATTCCGGAGTTGTCCTCAAGAAGGGCCGGCTCGGCGTAACCTTTAGCTATTGTGAGTGACTCCGGGTTGAGGAAGTCCTTGTAGTCCTTGTCCTCAGGGATGGAGTTCATGTCCTCCTTGACGAAGAGACGGTCGTAGTTGCGGATCTCGATCTCTTTGGCATATTCAGTTGAAACCCAATGGATCGTGCCTTTGACAGAGCGCCATTCGCCTCCTCCCGGCTTCGTGGTCGGGTCGTAGGTGCACCTCAGCTCGACAACGTTGCCATCAGCATCCTTGACGACCTCCTCGCACTTGATGATGTAGGTGTATTTCAGACGAACCTCTCCGTCTGGTTTGAGGCGGAAGAACTTCTTCGGAGCGTCCTCCATAAAGTCGTCGCGCTCGATGTAGAATTCTCCCGTGAACGGAACCTTGCGGGTGGCTCCCTCCGGCTCGGCAGGGTTGAGAGGGCAGTCGAACCACTCCACCTTGCCCGGCTCCCAGTTGGTGAGGGTGACCTTCAAAGGTTTCTGAACGACCATATACCTGTTGGCCCTTGCGTTAAGATCCTGGCGCACACACCATTCCAAAAGCTGGATGTCCATCATCTGGTCACGCTTTGAGACTCCGATCTTCTCGCAGAACATCTTGAGGGCCTCGGCGGTGTAGCCACGGCGGCGAACTCCGCAGAGAGTAGGCATACGTGGATCGTCCCATCCGGAGACAAGGCCTTTCTGGACGAGTTCCAGAAGCTTTCTCTTGCTCATCAAGGTATAGGTGAGGTTCAGTCTGGCGAACTCGTACTGATGGCTCGGCCAGATCTCAAGGGTCTTGATGAACCAGTCGTACAGAGGTCTGTGGACATCGAACTCAAGAGTGCAGATCGAGTGGGTGATGTGCTCTATTGAGTCGCACTGGCCGTGGGTGAAATCGTACATCGGGTAGATGCACCACTTGTCGCCCGTGCGGTGATGCGAGGCGTGCTTGATCCTGTAGAGAATAGGGTCGCGGAACATCATGTTCGGGGAGGCCATGTCGATCTTCGCGCGGAGAACCTTCTCTCCGTCAGCGTATTTGCCGGCCTTCATATCCCTGAACAGCTGGAGGTTCTCCTCTACTGAACGGTTTCTGTAAGGGCTCTCGGTTCCCGGCTTGTCCACGGTGCCGCGTCCCTTGCTGATCTCCTCCTGGGTCTGGTCGTCCACGTAGGCCTGACCGCGCTCGATCATCTGCTCGGCCCAGGCGTAAAGCTGGTCGAAATAGTCGGAAGCGTAAAGTTCCTTGTCCCACTGGAAGCCGAGCCACTGGATGTCCTCCTTGATCGAATCGACATATTCAGTATCCTCCTTGGTCGGGTTGGTGTCGTCAAAGCGGAGGTTGGTCTTTCCGCCGTATTTCTGGGCGAGCCCGAAGTTGATGCAGATGCTCTTCGCGTGTCCGAGATGGAGGTACCCGTTAGGCTCCGGAGGGAAACGTGTCATCACGCTCTTAACTCTTCCGGACTTCAGGTCGTCCTCTATTATCTCCTCAAGAAAGTTGAGTCTTTTCGGCTCCTCGGCCGTTGGATTTTTCGCTTCTTCCATTTTATGTCACTATTAAACTCACAAAAATACAAAATATTCCGCTGTTTCTTCCTATTGCGGCGTATTTGTTTTCGGAATTTGTTTTCGGAAACCGGTTCTTATTTGCTATATTTGGGTTTTAACTTCATAAGCACAATAATCAATGAACATCCGATCTTCAATCGTCGCCGGCCTTATGGCTGCTCTCGCTTTCCATTCCTGCGCTGTGTCTGACTCTGACAGGAAAGAGACCCTGCCGATTATGTCGTGGTACTCGATTCCTGCCGAGGACGCTACTCTCGAAAGGTATCAGGAACTGGCTGAATGCGGTTTCAACATCAATTTCTCTCATCTCTACACGCTGAAAGACCTCCAGACTTCCCTGGATCTCGCCGAGCAGGCCGGTGTCAAGGTTATGGCTACCTGCTACGAACTCGAATCGCACACCGACAGCGTCGTGGCGGCTGTCAAGGATCATCCGGCGCTGTTCGGCTATTTCCTGCGCGACGAGCCTACTCCGCCGGCTTTCCCGGAACTTGCGGCGTGGGCCAGACGGATCGAGAAGGCGGACGGCCGAGAGCATCCTCTCTACCTGAACCTTCTTCCAAGCATCGTGGATTCTGCGGCTCTGACCTGCAATTACAGGGAATATGTCCGCAGATTCATCAACGAGGTCAGACTGCCGATGGTCTCCTTCGATTTTTATCCTGTGACATTCGACGGCATCCGGAGCGACTACTGGTACGATAACCTTCAGATTGTCCACGAGGAGTCCGAGGCCGCGGGGCTTCCGTTCTGGGCGTTCGCCCTTTCCACGGCTCACAATCCGTACCCTCTTCCGACGATGGCGAGCCTAAGGCTCGAACTGTACACGGCGCTGGCTTACGGGGCGCAGGGGCTTCAGTATTTCACCTATTGGAATCCGGGTACGGAAATCTGGAATTTCCACGAGGCTCCGATCAATCAGGACAAGCAGCGTTCGGAGGCCTATTACCTTGTGCTGAGTATGAACAAGGAACTTCAGGCGAGGGCTTTCGTGTTTGTGGGCGCGAAGGTTCTTTCGATCGCGCACACGGGAGAGGTGATGTTCAAGGGCTGCAAGAGGCTGGAGACTCTTCCGGAGAAGGTCTCCACGCTTTCCACGGGTGCGGACGGGGCGGTTGTCTCGCTTCTTGAGAAGGGGGATTGGAAATACCTTGTCGTGGTCAGCAGGACTCTTGACGGGCCGACTGATCTGACCATCGGGTTTGACACCAAGGCTTGGATGATCGACCGCGAGGGGAAGGAGATCAAGGTTGCCAAGGGGGACAACTCGTTCGTGATTGAGGAGGGAGACGCTATGATATTCAGGTTCAGGAAGTAAGGTTTTTTGGTGATATGTTTACCGCCGGTGGCTGAGCCTGTCGAAGTGACCGTCCAGATCCGGGTGCTGTCTTGCGAAGGTGGCGAAAGCGCCGTAGAGGGCGGCCTCCTCAATGTGTGCGACGGTGGAGACTCGCTCAAGCGACCTCACTCCGGCAAGACCTTCCCTCAAAGTCTTTTCCATAAAAATGAAAGACCGTGAAATCTGTCCTCCGAACAGCAGGCACTCTGTCCCGATCTCGGAGAGGGTAGGGCCTACGGCCGAGGCGAGGATCGAAGCGGCTTCGGAGAACGTTTTCAAGGCGGCGGAATCCCCGGCAGCGGCTCGGCGTCCGATCTCTTTCACCGTAAGGTCCGGCTCATCCTTGCCGGTAAGTTCCCTGTAAGCCTTCAGGAAACCTCGCTTGGAGACATAGTCCTCTAAAATGCCGTCCCTGTAGGGCATATTGTAGATGCTTCTTGCGGGTGAGGCCGTGGAGGAGTACTGGATTCTTCCGTCTATGCTGAACGCGAATCCGAGGCCTGTGCCCAACGTGATGACACAGACATTCCTGAATCCGGTGGCCGCGCCCCGGAACATCTCTCCGGAAAGCTGGGCGTTCACGTCGTGGACGAAGCTTACTCCGAAGCGCTCGCCTGCGATCCCCCGGATCCATTCCTTGAGATCCATCCCGTAGATGGCGGCGAACTTGTGTTCCATAAGCGGAACGCCGGCATTGTAGTCAAACGGACCGGGGAATGTGGCTGCGAGTCCGGCGGCCCGCATTCCTAAGTCCTGTGATTTGGCTATGCCCTGACGGAGAGACTCCGCCAGGGACTCAAGTATCTCTTCCTTGCTTCCTTCCGAACGGACCGGAACCTGCCAGACTTGACCTTCGGCCAGATTACCGGCAGAGTCGGCGATCCCGCCTTTGACGAATGTCCCGCCGACATCCAGAAGCACGACAGAATCAGTCATTCTCGAAACCGTCTTTCAGCATTGTCTTGTGCACGCTGACAGGCTCGGTGCGGAGATTCTCGACAACGTACCTGCCCATATTCGCCGGAACGACCACAATGTCAAGGTATTGAGCCTCGAATGATCTTTCCGGATGGTCGATCGAACGGATGCGGATGCGTTCGCCGTTCACGACTGAAAGCACGTGGAACTTGCCCTTGGTGTCGTCCTCGACGCTGGTCTGGAAGTCCAGTCTGCGCAGGGAGAAGTACAGAAGGTCGCTCTCTCCGAGGATGATCTCCCTCCAGTCGCTTCCCTCGCGGACGACACGAGGCTTCTGCACGATGTTCTGCCTTACCCAGGAAGTCTTCCTTTCGAAGGCGAGGTTGCGCTCTCCGTACCAGGTGTGGATAGGTCTCGGCTTGCCGTCGAGATCCTTCCTGAGGTAGTCATACAACTTGTAGGTGTAGGAACCGATGGTAAGGCTGCCGATCTCAAGCACAAGCTGGTTGCGGCCTGATGAATGGATGGTACCGGCCGGAATCATAATCTGAAGTCCCGGCTTTGACTCCTCGTAGCTGACGTACCGCATATAGTCGAACGGCTCGTGCTTGGTGTCGGCCTTCTTGATCTTCTCGATGAACTCGTCTGTGTCGGCGTCATCCCTGAAGCCGATGAATGTCTTGGCGTCCTGGGCGGCCTCCACAATGTAGTAGCTCTCGTCCTGACGGCCGAACTCGTCGTAGTTCTCCTTGTTCCATTTCTCGCCGGAGTGGCACTGGATGGACATATTCCCGTTGCTGTGCCAAGAGTCGTCGTAGTTGAAGCGGATAGGGAAGTAGCCGTGGAATTTCTTCACGCAAGGTTCGCCCATCACCGGGACACCCTCTTTCTGGAGGAATGTGAAGTACGGGAACTCAACCTTCTTCTCTCCTGCCTCGACAACGACGCTGACCTCCATAGGAATGAGGTCAAACACCCAGGCGCAGTTCTTCATCGTGTCCGGGAGGTGGCGCATTTTCTGAATATAGGTGCCTCCCCAGACTCCTTCGATGTAGGCCGGCTTGCAGCGGAACGGGTAGAGTGCGAGGGCGGAGAGGATCTCCTCCATCGTCTCTCGGCTCATCAGCTGAAGTCCGTCAGGGTCGTCGGACGGCAGGTACCAGTCCAGTACACCCTCGCGGAGAAGCTCGCCGCGGAGACCTACGGCCATCTCGAAATCAGCGTAGTAGCATCTTCTGATCGTAAGGTTCACCTTGTCGGCCACGGTGTCGCCGTAGTTGGCGAACTGGCCGCGCCTGATGCGCAGGATGGACTCCTTAGGGGTCACGTCAAGGTAGCACTTCACGTCGTAAAGCTCGCGGAATTCCTTGTCAAGACATCCGTAGCCGTAGACCACGGTCACCTTAGGGGCGGCTTTGGCCTCCTTGAGGGCAGCCTTGAGGCTTTCCTTTTTCTTTTCATCGAATATGGCAGGATAGCCTCCTCTGAACACCTTTCCGTAGAGGAGGGTCGGGTCCTTGCTCTTGTCCCACTCCAGATAAGGGTCGATCATCTCGTGGATCTCCTTTCCTGACTTGTAGATGTCAGAGAAGCTGACCGTGGTCATCTCGACGCCTTTGGCGATCAGCTGCTGGGAAAGGCAGTTCACCAGACGGGTCCAGTCGGCGGTCGTGTAGCCGTCGATCGCGACAACCACCCCGCGGCCGTCTTTCAGCATCCCGGCGAACTCCGCCGCAAGTTTGGAAGCGGACTTGAGAGTGCCGCAGGTTACTCCTTCGATTGTTTCCTTCGCGAGCGCCGGCCTGTTCACTGGACGCGGGTCGTCGAAAGGAAACGGATTGTACATAAAGCTCATAATCTTGCTATTGTGTTAAGAATCTGATATAATCTGGGAATATTTCAACCGACTTCGTAATATTCAAAGCCCATAATCTCTGACACTGCCTTGAGTTCCTTCCTCCAGTCGCCGTCCACGACTCCGAAATGCTGGGTCGCTCCGATCTTGAGGATCTGCTCGAAGAAGGACTTGACAGGCACGACAGGGCGGAAGATGCTGTGCGAATATGTCGCTAAGATCTGCTTGCCAGGCAGCGACTCGGCCATCCCACAGATCAGTTTGTACTTGCCGTTGTCCTCGATCAGCTGGGCGAGGGTCTTCATCCCCGGGGAGATCCTGTACCAGGCGAAAGGCGCTCCTGCATATTTCCAATGCGTCTTGGCGAAGCGCACGTCGCGCGCTATCACGACATTCTCCTGCCACTCAGGGTCGTTGTGGTCGTTCGGGCCGGCGTGTCCTCCGGCGAATGTGCCGAGGTCATCCTCGATGTGGAACGGCTCAAGGAAGTTGATGTTCTCCCCTGTGAGGAGCTTGAGGATGTAGCAGATAAGCCCGGCTCCGGTGTCGGCCTCCGGGACAAGCATCGAGCAGCTCTCGTTGAACCACGGATGGTAGAACCCGGCGCGGCATCCGGCCACCTTGAAAGTGGCGGTGTCGATGTCGTTGTAGACCATCAGGTCGGTGTCGGAGTCCTTGGCCAGTTTCGCGAGGGCGAGCGACGCGATGGCCGAACCCTCGAACTTGCTGTACTCCACGTCGTCCATCATCCTGTAGCGGCCTGTCAGCTCGTCGCAGTAGGCCTTCAGTTCCTCTTTCGTGATCGAGTCGATGACATCGCCGTAGACTGAATATGGCAGGAAGTGCATCTCCGGGCCGATCTTGGTGAAGATTCTGTACGGATCCATATAGGTGGACCACATCGCCTCGTTGTAGTTGGCGAGAAGCCCGATGTTGCTGTGCCTGAGGATCGAGCGTACCTTGGCGGCGGAGGCGAAGACCTTTATCTTCTCGTTGACCTCCTCCCTTGTGCCCATAACCGTGTGTAAGTTCTTCCTCTCGGTTCTCGGCACTGAGCCGGAAGCCTCAAGGGATCCCACGAGCGTCCCGGAGCAGAGGTAGTCGATGAAATCGTCCTCGTCCAATGTGTCCTCGAATGTCATCTTTGGCTTAGCGGCGTTGACGAAGATGATAGGAATCTCCGGCATATCGCGCAGGAACCTGATCCAGGCGAAGTCCTCGGACCAGGACAGGAACTCGGCGATGACGAAGTCCACCTTTGCGTCGAAGAACAGTCGCATAGCCTTTTCGGCGTCCTCTCGCTCGTAGATTATGTCTGGATATTCAATGTCCAGAAAATCAAGACCATCCTTTATCTTTTCAACGTCTGCGGCCTTGCGTTCCCCGTAAGTTCCGCGGGAAAGGCCCTCGCCGAGATTCTTGAAGCGCGGCGAGGCTATCAGTAGCAGGCCTGCCTTCGCTTTTCTGACTTTGTCGTTAACTTTCATATTCAAAGATTAATAGTTTGCTTGATTGATCGCAGGGTCACTCGGCGGCCTTGCGTTTCTTGAAGTCCTTGTCGTAGAACATTTTTGCCGACACCATCATCAGGATTCCGCAGACGGCCCAGATGACGGCGAGCATTGTGATTCCGAATGACAGGCCGGTGGCTTCCTTGATCGCTCCGAGAACAAGCGGGGCGAGTGCTCCGATCGCGAATCCGGTCATTATCATCACTCCGGAAGCCGAGGAGTGGTACTTCTCAGGCACCACGTCGTAGAGGACCGTGTAGGTGTTGGCGTCGAAGAACGCCCTTGCGAACCCGAAGCCTGTGAATCCTATGTAGATGACCCAGAGAGCCGTTGAGTGTCCCATCATCACGATGAACGGAACGGCTATCAGCAGTCCTATGCCCTGCATCACCATCCTGTTGGCGGGATCCTTCCCTGCGGCGAGGTCGGAAAGCCTTCCCGCGAGGAGTACTCCGACGAAGGCCGCTATGTGGGTGTAGAACATCGAGTGGAAGCCGGCGGAGGCCAGATCCATATTGAAATTCTCGTAAAGGTAGGTCGGCATCCAGGTCAGATAGCCTGTCAACACGAAGATCAGACCGGAGAAGCAGAGCGTGAGGATCAGCGCCGTCGGTGTCGTGAACACTATTCTGAAGCCCTCGAAGAATCCGGGCGATTTGTGTTCCGCCGCCTTGGTCTCCACCGGCTTCTCCTCCTTGCGGTCGTGGAGTCTCGCGATCATCCAGACGCTGTGGAACACACCCACTGCTCCGAAGACGTAGAACGCCGCCCGCCAGCCCCAATGTTCGGCCACGAGGCCGGCGAGGTAGCCGCTCAGGATTATTCCTATGTAGTAGGCCGTCTGGTGGATGGACATCGCCGTCGCCCTTGTCTTGTCGTGGTACTGCGCCAGCAGAGAGTAGTTGGCCGGGCCGAAGAACGCCTCGCCGCCGCCGGTGGCCAGACTCCTCATCACCACAAGCATCACGAATCCGTTGCACAGTCCTGTGAACATCGTGGCCACGCTCCAGAAGAGCACGGCTCCGGTCACGATCCATTTCTTGCTGAACCTGTCTCCCACATAGCCGCCGATCGGCACCAACAGGGCGTAGAAGAGATTGAATATGGTCGCGATGGAACCCACCGCCACGTCGCTCAGGCCCAGATCATCCCTGATCATCGGGAGGACGACGTTGAAGACCTGTCTGTCCGCTTGGTTGAGAAGGTAGGCCACCCACAGGATCGCCAGCACTTCCCACTTGTACGATTTCTTCGTTGTGTTCATCTTCTGTCTTTTGTGGCCCGCGATTGTCAGGCCGGTGCATAAGTGTGTTGTAGTGTGGTGCAAATGTACTCCTTTATTTTCTTAAGTCAAAATATTTTTTTACTTTTGTCGTTGTATCGAACCTTTCCGAACCGGACGAGTGTTCTCCAAGGTTTCGGAGTTTATATTTTTAGTTAATAGCATCAGCCTCACCTAAGGGGGCGGCCAATGAATCGGAGAGTTTCTTTTAATGTCCGTTGTTCTTAAGATAGATAATAATTCCCGAGTCCCTGTCTATAAGCAGCTTATGGAACAGGTTGAGTCCGGGATCAAGGAAGGGTATTTCGTCAGCGGAGACATCCTCCCGTCGATGAACGAGCTTTCGGCCAGACTTGACATTTCCAAGGAGACAGTCAAGAAGGCTTATTTTCTGCTCCGCGACAAGGGTGTCATCAGCTCCACCCAGGGCAAGGGGTACTACATCGCCGAGGCGCGTCAGGACAAGAAGATGAAGATTCTTCTCCTTTTTGACAAACTCAGCAACATCAAGCAGATTCTGTACAATTCCTTCGCCGCGACCATCGGTGACAAGGCCGATGTGACAATCTATCTCCATAACCATCAGGTCGAGATTTTAGAGTACTATCTGGACGAGAATCTCGGCAATTTCGACTACTATGTCATCACTCCTCACTTTCCGCTGGACCCAGAGATTCAGAAAAGGGTGCTGAAGGCTCTGAGAAGGATTCCGAACAGAAAACTGATCGTTCTCGATCATTTTCAGCCTGAGCTTCATGGCAATTTCGGGGCGGTGTACCAGGATTTCGAGAATGATGCCTACTCCGGTCTTATGATGGGCCTCGGCAAACTCAAGAGTGTGCCTCGCCTCAATGTCATCATCGAGTTGTCGAGCCTTTATCACCCGATGATCTCCAAGGCTGTCTCCAGATTCTGCGAGGATAACGGCATTTCGTGCAATTTCATAACTCAGGTCACTCCTGAAGTGGTCAAGCCTAAGGAGACTTATCTGATCCTCCACAGTCAGTTCGATATGGAACTTATCAATCTGGCAAGGGTGGCGAGGTCGCTCAAGCTTAAACCGGGAAAGGATTTCAGCATCATTTCCTACAATGAGTCGCCTATCTGCGAGATTGTCCTCGACGGGCTGACGACAATCTCGGCGGACTTCGTCCAGATGGGAAGGCTTGCCGCCGAGATGATTCTGGAGGGGAAGAACTTCAAGTACAAGTGCGACTTCCGGATGACCAGACGCAATTCGTTCTGATCTGGCTCAGGCATATTCACGGAGTAACCAAAATGTAATACTGTCGCAACGCTGCGGTAACATTTTGTTGTGAGATTTGCACTCAAATTATATTTGATATGTCTGATATTTCCTCTCGTTCCGTGGCTACTGTTGTCTCAGACAAGGTGGTGGAGTTCAGACTCGGGTCTTACAACCTGAGGATGGGGCATCTTGACACCGACGAGGACAACAAATGGTCTGTACGCAGGCCGCGCCTGATGGAGTCCATCCGTCGGCAGGCGTTTGACGTGGCCGGCCTTCAGGAGGTTAATTCTCTGATGCAGTCGGATCTGGAGGAAGAGTTCGGAGGAATCTACAATTTCTGGTTTTTCAGTCCGTATTCCCAAGACGGGGTGGGGGACAAGGCTCACGGCATTATGTTCAGGTCATCCGAGTTCCTTATCTCCGAAAAGCGTTTCTTCTGGGCTTCGGACACACCGGATGTCTGCTCTGTGACTGACATCGGTCCGAAAGGGAATTACCGGCGTGGCGGCTGCTGCGCTGTCCTGACGCACATTTCTTCCGGAATCCGTTTCTTTCTGATGTGCTCGCACGCCTGCTACAATGACGAACCTAACGCAAGGTATGCCTCTGTGTACCAGGCTATGGAATCGAGATACAATCCGGAGAGGCTTCCGTCGTTCTTTGTGGGGGATCTGAACACAAGTCCGGACTCCGAGGCCTCGCGGGCTTACCGGCGGTATTGGAATGACGCCTGTCTTACGGTTGAACGGTCTTCAAGAACCGGACTTCTGAACACTTATAACGACTATGATTGTCCTTTAGGAATCAGCCGCATAGACTATCTCTATTATAGAGGTGGAGGAATCGATGTGGTGTCGTACAATTGCGACGGCTCTCTCTATGGGGGCAAATACGCATCCGATCACTTTCCGGTCACGGCTGTCGTAAGGATCTCGGACGAGGCAGATTCTCGCGTCTGAGGTATTTTCGCAAAATAATTTTTGTGGTTAGGAAAATTAACCATATATTTGTGATGTAATACCACACCACAACACACTTAACAAATGCGAAATATTTGTCAATCTATAAGAATTATGAAGAAGTTATTTGCTGCAACGATGCTGCTTCTTGCGGCGCTGACATCCGTCTCTGCCCAGAAGAAGCCTTATTCCGTGACTTGGAAGAATTTCAACACGTACTCGACCAGGTTGCCTGAGGTCGGCAAACTTGCCACCAAGCCTGCGGACGGCACCGGAGACTCCAGATGGTCGATCGGCTGCGAGACCCTTGACAGGGACTATGCCGATTTCAGCCAGTTCAAGAAGTATGTGGGCCCGCTGGGTGTGGGCTACGCCAGAATCCAGAGCGGCTGGGCTAAGTGCGAGCCGGAGAAGGGTAAATACGATTTCGCCTGGCTCGACGAGATTGTGGACGGTCTGAACGCCCAGGGCGTGCGTCCGTGGATGTGCCTTTGCTACGGTAATCCTCTTTACGGAGCGGACCGTAACCTTGGCTCGGGACTGTTCATGACCGACGAGGTGATGAAGGCCTGGCGCAAGTACGTCCGCGAGACCGTGAAGCACTACGGCGACCGTGTAGCTATGTGGGAAATCTGGAACGAGCCGAACCTCAGGAGCAAGAACAATCCTGAGATCTACGCCGAGATGCTGATCGCCACAGCCGAGGAGATCAGGAAGGTGGACAAGAAGGCCGTGATCATCGGCTTCGGTCTGTCGGGAGTCCCTCTCGCCTGGCCGCGCGAGGTTATGGAGATCCTCAAGGCAAAAAAGAAGGTGGATCTGATAGATATGGTCTCTTTCCATCCTTACTACCCTAATCCTGATTTCGCCACGACCGACATCATAGCTCTCGACAGCCTGATGAAGTCATATTCCCCGAAAATCAAACTTTTCCAGGGTGAGACGGGATGTCCTTCGATCCTTGAATATGGCCACGCTATGAACCACTACGAGTGGAGCGAGTACAAGCAGGCCAAGTGGGACCTGAGGCGTATGGCGAATGACTTCAATCTTGAGATTATGTCCAACATATTCACTATGGTGGATCTCCAGTACGACAATATGCTCCAGTCGTTCGGCCTCATCAGGATGAACCTGCTGAAGAAGGTGGTCTATCTCCGCCCTTCCTACTATGCGGTACAGAATATGGCCAGTCTCTTGACCACCAAGGTCTTTCCTTTCGAGCTTGAGGTGAGCCACAACTGCCCGAGGGAGATTTCAATCGTGGGAGTCAAGGATGATTCCGGCAAGGCGGTGGGAGCGATGCTCTGGTACAGCGACCAGATGCCTACGGACGTGCTTGAGAAGGACAATGTGAATATGGTCATAAAGGGCCTTGAACTCAATGATCCTGTCTATGTCGAGCCGATTACCGGAAAGGTTCACGAGATGAAGTCCTTGATTCTCCGCGGAGGAAAGAGCGGCGGTGACATCCGCCTGACCGGATTCCCGATGTGGGACAGCCCTGTCTTCATTATGGAGAGGAAGAGCGTGAGTCTGCAATAAGTCAAAACAGCTATAATAATAACCAATGATGAGTAATAACGGACTATCAATCCGGCACAGCCTGAGGACTATCCTCCGGGCTGTGTTGGCCGTCCTGATGACCCTGTCTCTCAATTCCCTGTGGGGAGAGGAGACGGGTTTTCAGGCTTTGGCGCAGAATCAATCTGCATCCAGAACTGTTAAGGTCAAAGGAACAGTCGTCGATGAGAGTTCCAAGCCGGTCGCCGGTGTCGCTGTCCTTGTCAAGGGCAGACCGGAGCTCGGCGGTACTATGACGGACGAGAAAGGTGAGTTCGCCTTCAGTGTCCCTTCCAACTCAACTGTCCAGTTTTCCTGCATAGGCTACAAGCTTGTGGAGAAGCAGGCGGGCAAGACTCTCGACTGGCTGATAACCTTGCCGGAGGAGTCGGTGGCCCTTGAGGGAACGGTCGTGGTCGGCTATGGCGTGCAGCGCAAGGAAAGCGTTGTGGGAGCCATCACCCAGGTCAAGGCCGAGGATCTGGCCAACACCGGAACGACCAACATCACCAACGCCCTCGCCGGTAAGGTCTCAGGCCTTTTGGTATATTCACAGAACGGCGCTCCGGGACAGAACGACGCCACCTTGTTGCTGCGAGGTCTTTCCTCCTGGAACGGAAGCTCGCCTCTGGTGATGGTGGATGGTATCGAGCGTCCGATGAGTATGCTGTCTCCTACGGACATCTCCAGCATCTCGGTCTTGAAGGACGCCTCCGCCACCGCCGTTTACGGAGCCAAGGGAGCGAACGGTGTTATCCTTGTCACCACAAAGACGGGATCCAAGGGCGCTCCTAAGTTCTCGGTCAACGTCGAGCAGGGCTTGAACACACCTATGTGGACTCCTGAGCACGTGGACGCCGGCACGGTGACCAGAATGGCCAACATCGCCTACAAGAACACTCAGTCCTTCGGCTCGCAGTTCTCCGACGAGATCATCAAGAAATACGAGGATCAGTCCGATCCAATGAGATACCCTGACGTGCATTGGTACGATCTTCTCCAGAACAAGTTCGCCACCAGCACCAACGCTGACTTCACTGTGTCCGGCGGATCCGACAGGGTGCGTTACTATCTGGGTGTCAGCTATGTGCACGAAGGATCCATCGTTAAGGAACTCTACAAGGGGACTAACTTCGCGAGCGACAGAATCAACTACCGTATGAACCTTGACTGGGATGTCACCAAGTCCACCTTGCTTGCTGTCAAGGTCGGTGGTGTCACCAATATGGCCAAGCGCCTCGCCTCGCACGACGGATCATCCTGGCTGTTCAGCACAATCTACCAGTCTCCGACCATCACGTTCCCGGCCTACTATCCTGCCGAGACTCTCAAGAAGTACCCGGATCCGAACTATCCGGACGCCGACTCTGACCGTGTGGGATCCAACCAAGGCTCAAAGTACGAGAATCCTTATTCCGCCCTTGCCGATCCTGACTATGTCAAGAACGTGACCAACCGTCTGATGCTGGACATCATCCTTACCCAGAAACTGGATTTCATCACTGTGGGTCTGTCAGCGAACGCCAAGTTCGGTATGACCTCCTCCTACAACAGGGTCGCCCAGAAGGCTTCGGCCAACTTCGCCAAGTGGAACATCAACTGGGCCGCCTACGATGCCGGCAACACGGACATCTGGGAGATCCAGGATAACTCTTCGAGCTATGTCTGGAACGACAAGCCGTTCGCTCTCACTCAGGACAATTCCCCGTCCGGAGTGTCGTTCATCACATATCTTGAGGGGTCGCTGAACTACCGCCGCAAATTCGCCCGCAAGCACAACGTCTCCGCTCTCGCCCTGTACAACCAGAGACAGTACAATTCCGGAGCGTCTTTCCCGAAAAGGACACAGTCTTTCGTAGGCCGTGTGACCTACGACTTCAAGGGCAAGTACCTTTTCGAGGGCAACATCGGTGTGACAGGAAGCGAGCAGTTCTCGCCTGACTACAGGTACGGTGTGTTCCCTTCAGCCGCCGTCGGCTACATTGTCTCCAAGGAGAAATTCTGGAAGAGGGCTATGCCGTGGTGGAGCACGATGAAGATCCGTTACTCCAACGGTTGGGTAGGAAGCGACGCCGCCAAGAACTCTTGGCTTTACTATTCCTCCTGGACACAGACCAAAGGATACTATCAGGAAGAGGCCGCGGCCAACGTCACCGCGAGATGGGAGACCGCCCACAAGCAGGATTTGGGATTCGAGATGGGATTCCTCAAGGACAAGCTCACTGTCAATGTGGACTTGTTCGACGAGAAACGTAATGATATGCTGATGCCTCCTGTAGTGACCGCCTTTGTCGGCGTGGCCTACAAGGACGTGAACGCCGGAGCGTTGAAGAAGCACGGCTTCGAGGTCGAGGTCAACTGGCAGAACACCACGGCCGGTGGCTTCACCTACAACATCGGAGGTATGGTAGGACTCAGCGAGAACCGTATCACGAAGTACGGTGACGCTCCGTACGCCCCTGAGTACCAGAAGTACGCCGGAACACCTCTTGAGTCCGCCAGAACCGGCGACCAGCTCATCGACGACAAGTTCTTCGGAAGCATCGACGAGCTTCACGGCTATCCGAACTACGCCGCCGAGTGGACCAATGTCGTACCAGGTGTCTACAAGTTCCTGGACTATGTTCCTGACGGCAAGATCGCCCAGTCCGACCTTCACGTGCTGAAGGGATCCACCTACGCTCCGGGAGTATATTCATTTAATGTCGGTGGCGCGTACAAGGGCTTGACATTCAAGATGCTCTGCACCGGCACAGTCGGCAAGTACATCAACTACAAGCGTGTCAACATCGTGCCGTTCTACGCCGGCGCCTACGTCATCCACAAGTCGCATCTGAACTATTGGACTCCGACCAACAGGGATCCGGACATCCCGGCGCTGTCATTCTCCGACGAGATGTACGCCTGGGGCGGCGGTACCTCCACCTACCCTGGCTACAACCTTGCCATCCCGGATTTCACCTGGAAACGGTCCGACTATCTTACCGTCAAGGAGGTTATGGTCTCCTACCGGTTCTCCGGGCCTGGAATCAAGCGTGTCCTTGGCGTGAAGCATCTCGCTGTCGGCCTTGTCTGCAACAACCTGTGGACATTCTCCAACTTTGACGATGTTGACCCGCAGAGACTCACCACGGCGGCCAACGCCTATCCGACGATGAGGACACTCAAACTTAATGTCAATCTTGCATTCTAATGAATATGAAAACATTTGCCAAAAAAATCAAATATTGCCTGATAGGCGCGGCGGCGTTCATCGGTGTCAGCGGATGTAATTTCCTTGACGTTGACCCTGAACTCGGTCTCTCCGATGAGGAGGTTTTCGGCTCGTATTCGAATTTCCGCAAGTACTTCGACTGGATCTACGAGTCCAACGGAGGAAAGAATATGGAGAGAATCCTCATCGCCTATCCGTTCTACTACGATCTTTTCCAGCAGTACGCGTTCTCGTGGTACAACACCACGGATATGTCCGACGCAGGAAGACTTGGCGTCACCCAGCAGTACTTCAAGCAGGGTGCCCTTACCCAGGACTTCCTCCAGAAGGTTACCTTCGACACCGGCAAGGCCGACAACAAGCCGATCGCCAAGGCGATGTTCTCCACAATCAGAAGGTGCAATATGACTATCCAGCACATCGACGAGTGTCTGAACATCACCGAGGAGCAGAAGAATGACCTGCTCGGCCAGGCTTACGCCCTCCGCGGATTCTCCCATTTTACCCTTTGCCGTCTGTTCGGCGGAATGCCTTACCTTGACCACGTTATCGAGGCTGACGAGGAGTGGGATCTTCCGAGGCTCACCACGCACGAGACGTTCACGAGAGCCGCCGAGGATCTCAAGACAGGTTATGAGTTGATGCTGGCGGCTGGTGTTGCCCGTCGCAACACTCCTGAGAACTTGGTTTCGGCCACAGTGGATGAGATCAATGCCACCGCTGCCATCGGAATCCGTTCAAGGGTTTTGCTCTACGCCGCCAGCGAACTCCACAACGAGAGGGGAAACGAGGATTGGGTGATTGCCGCGGATGCTGCGGCGGAGGCTCTGAAAGCCGCCCTTGACGCCGGGTTCACTCTCCTGCCCAAGGACAAGTACACGAACAACTTCTACGGACAGCAGATGACCAATGAGACCATCTGGGCCTGGTCGTACAGCGCAAAGGACAACCATAAGAATTTCGAGGGCATCTTCGCATACCCTCAGTCAGGTCTGGCCAGCAACGCCACTTCAGGCGTGTGTCCGACCCAGAATTTCGTGGATAGGTACGAGACCGCTTACGGCGAGCCGCTTGTCACCGATGAGGACAAGGCCGCGGCGATCGCGGCGGGACACTACCATCCGCAGAATCCTTACGCGAACAGGGATCCGCGTCTTGACCTCACGATAGTCCACGACGGATCGGCTAACGCCAATGCCACCGGCAAGGTCATCAACATCTACTACGATCCTGCCAAGAAGACCTATCCTGTGACGAAGCTGAACAGCGTCAATGTCAACTTCGCTATAGACTGGGGTACGATGGACAATGACCAGAAGGGATATTCAAACACCGGCTACTATTGCCAGAAATACTGGGAAGGCAAGCTTGGCTCGAAGGGAAAGTCGCACTATCACATCGACCCTCTTGTCAGGGTGGCTGAACTCTACCTTAACTATGCCGAGGCCGTCAACGAGGCCTACGGCCCGAATGGCAAGGCTGGTGCGATCGACCTGACCGCCGTGCAGGCCATCAATGTCATCAGGGAGCGTATCGGCCAGCCTGACGTGCTGGACAAGTACACAGCCGACAAGGACTCGTTCAGGGAAAGAATCCGCAACGAGCGCTGCGTCGAACTGGCTTTCGAGGGACATCACTACTACTATGACATCAGAAGGTGGAAGACCGCTCCTGAGGTTATGAACAAGACCCTCTACGGAATGTATGTGGAAAGCGTGAAGAAGAGCGACGAGTATCCTATCGGAAGGAAGTTCGAGGTACGCGCGCTTCCTAACAACCGCCAGTGTCTCTGGAAGGACTATATGTACTACATCCCGTTCCCTGACACGGAGGCCTACAAACTCAAGAATTTTGTGAACTGGACCTGGAAGTAATAAACACGATTAAGAATGAAAGCATCTAAATATATCTTTTCAGTCCTCGCCGCGGCCGTGGTCTGCGTCGAGATGTCGGCCACGGTTCCGGAAAAGAAGGATTCTGTCATCCTCTACCCTTGGGGACAGAAACTGTCCTACTGGCAGACAACAGGCAGTGGACTTACCATCAATATTCCTAAATTAGAGACCAAGGTCGCAGGTGACCTGAGGAACAGCCTGACCGGCATCGTTCCTGGAATGGATGTCAGGGAAGTGAGCGGCGGATTCGAACCGTCATCCTATGCGATGTACACTTTGAACGACAGTCACGTGCAGCTCACGATGAGGGGCAACACCGATATGATGTGCATCGTGAATGATATGCACATCCCTTTCAGTCAGCTCCTGCTCGATCCTGACCAGATTGAGTCCATAACCGTGCTGACGGATGTTGTTGACAGGGCTAAGTACGGGCCTCTGGCCACCAACGGAGCCCTTCTCATCCGCACCAAGCAAGGCGGGTACAACACTCCGATGCGCATCAATGTCGATATGGAGAGTGGTATAAGTATGGCCGGCAGGGTGCCTGAATGGCTGAACGGTGTGGATTACGCCACGCTCAATAATGTCGCCAGAAGCGCGAGCGGCTACGACGAACTGTACTCTCAGGAGGCTCTCGACGGATTCGCCAAGAACGACCCGTACGACATCCTCTATCCTAATGTGGACTACAAGTCATTGATGTACAGGAATTCCTATCCTCTTTCAAGGGCTGCTGTGAGCTTCTACGGCGGCGGAAACAATGTCCGCTACAACTTCGCTCTCAACGGTCTCTATTCCGGTGACCTGGTGAATGGCGGAGCGTCGAACGACTACAGCCGCTTCAACATCTCGGCTGGAATGGCCGCCAAGATCGGGCGCTACATCGAGGTGTCTGTGGACTTCACGTCGCTTCTTTCCTTCAAGCGTTCCGGACGTACCGCTTGGAACGCCTACAGGATCGTGCCTGCGGTCGCCTATCCTCTGACCCTCGGGTCTGCCACTGGTGAGGAGGAGACCGGCGAGACCATCGGCACCACCATCTACGGAGTGTCCAGAACTTACGGGGACAACTACTACGCCCTTCAGATGGAGGGAGGCTTCAGAACGAACAGGATGAGGACCGGACTTTTCAACACGGCCTTGGACATCGACCTGTCCTGGCTTCTCGACGGTCTGCACTCCAGAACCGGTTTCTCAAACTCCACTTTCGTCCAGACAACCATCGGCAAGAACAATGACTATCTTGCCTACTACTGGACCGCCGAGTCGGGAAAGGGAGAGATTTCCACCCACAGGGGAACCAAGGCGACCGGCAAGGGCACCTACGACAATTATTCCGTCCAGGCTTTGGGCGTTTATGAGAGGCTGTCCTACGACAAGCGCTTCGGGATGCACAACATCTCGGCCGGAGCCACATTCACATTGAACAACACCTCGAACAAGGCTTCAACCTGGTACCAGAGGCAGATGTACGGCATCGCCGACATTTCATATTCCTACGCCGACAAGTACATCGCCGAGTTTGTCGCCGAGTACGCCGGAACCCACACTCTGAACAGGGCCAACAGGTTCGGTTTCTTCCCTTCCGCGGGTCTTGCTTGGGTGGCTTCCAACGAGGGATTCTTCAGGAACGTCTCCTGGATCGACAACCTCAAGCTGAGGGCTCAGGCCGGAATCATCGGTCAGACCTCATTGTTTGACCAGCCTTATCTCTACAGAGGAGTCTATTCTTTCGCGAACTCTATGTACTACGGTCCGAACGATAAGCAGGACTGCTGGTTCGGAGGCACCGCCCAGTGGGTCTCCCAGAAGACGACCATCAGCAGGGTTCCGAACGAGAATCTCGGCTGGGCCAAGATCTATCAGGTGGACGCGGGACTTGACTTCGATTTCCTGAAGGTGTTCTCCTTCAACACCAACTTCTTCTACCGCAAGATCGACGGAATCTTCGCCAACACGGTTTCCGTGACCCCAGGAGTGTTCGGACTGTCCGGCACATCGATGATCGAGAACTACACAGCCCTCTCCATCCGCGGTGTGGACGCGACTCTGAACTACGCCCAGACTTTCGGGGACTTCAGGGTGGCAGCCGGTGTCAGCGCGCAGACTTATATTCAGAAGAACGACAAACTCGTCGAGGACAACTATATCTTCGACTATCAGAAGATGACCGGGACTGACGCGGACGCGATCTGGGGTTACAGGTGCATCGGGAAATATACCGACGAGTCGCAGCTTGCCACAGTTCCTTCATATTCGACGGATGTCAAGGTCGGTGACCTGATGTACGAGGATATGAACAATGACGGCAAGATCGACACCTTCGACAGGGTGATTCTCGGCCATTCCAACCCTCGCCTGTATTACTCTGTCAATCTGGGTCTCGCCTGGAAGAATCTTGAGCTGAACGTTGTCGGCTCCGGCCGCGCTTTCTTCAAGACCGCTATGACGAACGACTATTTCTGGAACGGTTGGGGCGACGGAAACTATTCCGCCTTCGTGAGGGACAACCTCGGCGGAGACTATCCTCGTCTGTCCTACGTGAAGTCCGAGAACAACTTCATCGTCTCTGACTTCTGGCTGAGGGACGGCGGATGGTTCAAGATCCAGGATGTCGAGATCGCCTACACCCTGCCTCTCAGAAACAAGGCCATCAAGAGCGTCCGTTTCTCCGTCAAGGGACAGAACCTCGCCACTTTCTCAGGAATCAAGGATGTTGATCCTGAAAGCATCAACGCGGGTGTAAGCTCCTATCCTTTGATGAGGACCGTGACCGGTGGAATTAAACTGAACTTTTAAACTACAATGATGATTATGAGAATCAAGCATACAATATTCGGTCTGACTGTGGCGGCGCTTCTTGCCGGAGGTTGCTCCTATCTGGATCCACTTCCTGACGGAAGCTACAACGACGAGAACTTCGACGATTATCCGGAATTGCTCCGCGGTTTCGTGGACAAGGTCTATGCGGATTATTTCCCTGCTGTCTATTACAGCACCTACTACGCCGGCCTTGCGGCTGCCACCGATGACGCTGTCTATCGTTCCGAGACGGCTATGTGGCGCTCTTTCTCCAAAGGAAACGCCCGAATGGACAACAATCCTTTCGCCAACAAATGGAACAATGACTACACGGCCATCAACTATCTGAACCTCTTCCTGAAGGACAACGTGGGCTTCAATACTCGTTATCTGGTTGATTTCGAGGCTGACAGGGCTTACAGGCATTGCCAGCAGGGAAGCGCCTTCGGCCTCAGGGCGTGGCTTCATTTCGACCTTCTGCGGGCTTTCGCCGGAAAGGGGGTTGACGGGAATATGTGGGGAGTGCCACTTATGCTGACTCCTTCCGAGGCCGGAAAGATGGACAACAACTCCGTTCGCCGCGCGACCGTGGACGAGTGCGTGGCCCAGATCCTCAAGGACTGCGATTCGGCTTCCGTTCATCTCCCTTACAACAACAGGGACTATCCTGGCGATCCTACCCAGAGTGTGCAGGTCACCGGAGCGATCCGTTACCGCACTATGGATCAGGTGATCGTGGACGGCCTCAGGGCTATGGTCTATCTTTTCTGGGCCAGCCCGGCGTTCAACCCTTCGAACGATATGTCAAGGTACGAAAACGCCGCGAAGTACGCCGCGAAGGTGATGAAGCACAAGCTTGAGGTGGAAAGCACTCTTGCCGGAGGCTTCGACCCTCTGAAGAAATTCCGTTGGGACGACACCAACAGCCCTGAGATTGTCTGGTGCTCCACATTCTCCAGCAGCACCGCCACAGAGACCGCTTTCTACCCGAGAGAGTTCGGCGGAGCCGCCCAGATCGCTCCAAGCCAGGATCTCGTGGACGCGTTCCCGATGAAGAACGGCTATCCGATCTCCGACAGCCGTAGTGGCTACGATCCTGAGAATCCTTACAAGGACAGAGATCCGAGATTCTATTCAGCGATCTACTACGATGGAGCGAACGTGGTCCGCGACCTCAACGGTGAGGTTATGTACACCTTTGAGGTGAAGGAAGGCGGAAAGGACGCCCCGGGCGGAACCAACGTGTCACCTACCTCGTACTACATCAGGAAGTTCCTGTACAACGGTTGGAACAAGAACGACCAGACTGTCGAGTCCGGCTACCGCTGCGTGCATATGATGAACTGGACACACATCTGCCTCATTTTCGCCGAGGCCGCCAACAAGGCGGTCGGCCCGCTGGACGAGACCACTTTCGGCTATTCGGCCAAACAGGCCATCAAATGGCTCAGATTCCGTCCTTCCAACGACGGAGTAGCCGGTGTCGGCTCCGAAAGTGATCCTTACCTTGACGAGTGCGCCGCAGCCGGAGCCTCGAAGTTCGACGAGCTCGTCAGGAACGAATGGCGCCTTGAGACCTGCTTTGAGGGAGACCGTTACTACAACCTCAGACGTTGGGCCGGCAGTGTTGACGAAGTGAACGTCGCCGTCCACGGAGCCAAGATTTCCGCCGACGGAAAGTACCAGCTTGACAACGTTGTGGAGACCTTGAGGTTCCCATCTCTGTGGGCTCCTATCCCATACTCCGACATCAGAAGGTGCGGAAACCTCGTCCAGAACGAAGGTTGGGAAACTTGGAGATAATCATTAAATTTGACGAGAAATGAAAATGAATATTAAAAAATTGGCGCCGCTCGCGCTTCTGCCGCTTCTGCTGTCCGGATGCTACAAGGACTACACCCTGGACTATGACTTCACGGCGGCCTACATCGCGTACCAGTACGATCTCCGTACTTTCGTCATCGGTGAGGAGGGCAAGTTTGACTTCACGGTCGCTCTTGCCGGTGTCGTGGACAACACCAAGGACAGGGCTGTGGAGGTTGAGCTCAGGGACGAGCTTCTTTCCGAGGATCTCTCTCAGTACACCACCGAGTTTGGTGTGTCGTCCTTCACCGCGCTTGACGGTCTGAACGGCAAGGGAGGTTTCGGCGATCTCAGCCAGAAATATGTCACCGAAGGGGTAAGCGGCCTGACATCCTTGACTCCGCTGCCTTCCGAGTACTACACGGTTGACGGCCTTGACAGGATGGTCATCAAGAAGGGTCGCCACACCTCGGCCGTGACCATCAAGGCCACTCCTGCGATCGAGAAAGACCCTGACGCTTTCAGGCCGTATTACGCTCTCGGCTTCAAACTGAACAAGGCCGATGTCGATTCCGTCCTGTGCGAGAAGAGTTTCGAGATCATTGTCGTTAAGTGCGAGAACAAGTTCTTCGGAAACTGGTACCACGGTGGCAAGACGGTCATCAAGGATGACGCTACCGGCAATGTGGTTTCCGAGGATGTGTATGATCTCGTGATTCCTCAGGCTGATTCCAAGGTCTATTCGCTGACCACTGTTGACGCGGCCACTGTCAAGACCGACAAGATCGGCGCGGGAGCCGGAAGCCTTCTGCTGAAGTTCAACGGCAACGAGATCACTGTCTCGTCCGCCGACGGCTCGAAGGAGATCAAGCCTATTCCTGACCAGCCGAGCGTCTACAACGATGCGAAACTCTTGCAGGACAGGAAGATGACGCTTAACTACAGCTTCTCCAACGGTGACGGCACCACTACCTACATCTACGACTATCTTGAGTTCCGCAACAGAATCCGTGACGGAATCAACGAATGGCAGGACGAGAATGAGAAGAATTATGAATAGATTCGCACTGGCGCTCGCCGCCGCGCTCTTTTTAGGTCAGACTGTAGCTTCGGCGCAGTCTGACCTGCCTTTGACGGACCTCAATGGACGGATCGCCAAGCAGCATTCCGCCTCGTCGTTTGTCGTTGACGGGAACTCAGTCCAGATCAGCACGAAGGATTCCGGCTCCGGTCTCATCTTCTACACCGATCTGGATGTCTCCGACTATGCCTCACTGAAGTTCACCATTGTCAACAGGAGGGACGCGTTTATGATGATGTCCGTCCAGATTCAGGACTCCGTCTTCAACGCCAACAACAACGCTCAGGCAAAGAACGCTCTTTCCGACCGTCTCCTGATTTTTCCTAATGAGACCCGCGAGGTCGTGATCCCGCTTCCGGCCAAGCTTCCGTATCCTGAGATCTACAACGGTTTCCGCGGGATGAGGAACACGCCGTACTCTGTCGATGAACACTACTCTTACGATGTGGATCTCTCTTCTGTGAAACTTGTGAAAATCAAGGCTTTCAAGCATTTTGACGGCGCTGACTACTCGATTTGCGACCTGAGGTTCTCCAAAGGGGAGAAGGCCAGGCTTCCGGTTTGGATGACCTGGGATGAGTCACGTTTCTTCCCGTTCGTGGACAAGTACGGTCAGTTCAAGCACAAAGACTGGCCGGGCAAGACCCACAGCGACACCGATCTCCAGAAAGCGAGGGAGAAGGAGGAGGAATATCTCCGCTCTCATCCCGGAGCCGGCGACTGGTCACGTTACGGTGGCTGGAAGAACGGCCCGAGGCTGGAGGCCACAGGACATTTCAGGGTTCAGAAAGTGGACGGAAAGTGGTGGATGGTGGATCCGGAGGGCTATCTCTTCTGGTCGCACGGAGTCGTGCGCGTCACCACATCCACGGGAATCACTCCGCTTGACGGCCGTAAGGAGTATTTCGAGGATCTTCCTGAGAAGGGCAGCGGGATGGGTCATTTCTATGAGACTTATGACGCTCTCCTCAAACCTTACTACACCGTCCGCGGAATCAAGGAGACCTACGATTACTCTTCCGCCAACGCGTTCAGAAAGTACGGGCCTGACTACAAGGAGGCCTTCGCCGAGCTGGCGCACAGAAGACTCCGCAGCTGGGGACTGAACACCATCGCCAACTCCTCGGACAAGGACATCTGCCTGATGGACAGGACTGTCTATACAGATCGCATAGAGATCTCCTCCCCGATCATCGAGGGCACCGGCGGCTCGTGGTGGAAATTCATGGATCCGTTCAACGATGGCTTCGCCGAGTCGGTCCGCTCCCGGCTTGTCGCCCGCAAAAGGCAGCTGGATGACCCGTGGTGCCTCGGCTATTTCGTGGACAACGAGATAAAATGGGGTGACACTGAATATCTTGCCTCCTGCACGATCATGGCTCCGGCCACCCAGAAGGCGAAGATCGCAATGGTTGACTGGCTCAAGGGACGCTATCAGGATATTCAGAGACTCAATGGGGCATGGAAGACATCATTCTCCTCGTGGGACGCTCTGCTTGAGAACAGGAACAGGGTTCCCGCTTCGGCGAAGAAAGATCTGAAAGAGTTCAATGTGAAGATCATCGAGGCCTATTTCAGCACTGTCAGGAGAGTGTTCAAGGAGGTGGCTCCGGATGTGCTCTATCTTGGATGCCGTTTCTCCGGTTCGAACGCCGACGTGCTCAACATCGCCGCGAAATACTGTGATGTGCTGAGTTATAACATCTACCGTCCTGACCTGTATGACTTTTCCCTTCCCGATGGAATAGACAAGCCGGTGATGATAGGCGAGTTCCATTTCGGGGCTATGGACCGTGGAATGTTCCACCCGGGACTTATCTACACCCGCAACCAGAACGAGCGGGCGGATATGTACTACCGCTATGTGAAGTCCGCCATGGAGCATCCGAACGTCATCGGCACGCACTGGCACCAGTTCTCCGACCAGGCCTGCACAGGCCGTTTCGACGGAGAGAACTATCAGGTCGGTTTCACGGACATCTGTGACTCTCCGTACTATGAGACCGTTGACAAGGTCCGTGAGGTGGGCTACGATATGTACGCGATACGTTCGGGCAGGAAGAACGCCGACGCTCCGGTCTATGTGGACGCGGCCACGCTTGGAGTGTACGGAAAGGCCGGCGAGGTTCCCGGACATCCATATTCAAGGCTTGATCCTGAGAAATATGGCGTCAAGGGCTCTCTGGCCACGAAGTGCCTCCAGTCAACGGGTGTGTTCGTCGTGTTCAACACCGATAGCGAATCCCTGTCTCTGAAGTGGGAGACATCTCCTTTGAGGGTTGTCGGAGCGAACACCGGCGCCAACGCCCAGAAAGGTCTGGACCTTTACATCAAGCGTGACGGGCGTTGGGTGTTCGCGGCTGTCGGAACTCCGGATATGGCCGGGGACTGCGTCCATCACGAAAGAAAGGTCATCTCCTCTATGCCTGAAGGAAACAAGGAATGTCTGCTGTACCTGCCTCTTTTTGATTCGGTTGAGTCGCTTGAGATCGGTGTGGATCCCGGCAGTTCCATCACCGCGTCGCCTAATCCTTTCGCCCACAAGATTGTCTTCCTGGGATCCAGCATAACCCACGGTTCGGCGGCAAGCCGGGCCGGGATGAGCTACGTGGCGAGATACGGCCGTGACAACGGGCTGTACTGCCTGAATCTTGGGTTCAGCGGTCAGGCCAAGCTTCAGGAATACTGGGCAAGGGTGGCCGCGGACATTGACGCTGATGCATTTGTGTTCGACCAGTTCTCGAATCCTTCCGCGAAGGTGATCAACGAATCGTTCGACAGCTTTGTGGACATCATCCGTGAGGCTCATCCCGAGACTCCGCTGATCTTCCTTCAGACAATCCGCAGGGAGAGACGTAATTTCAACGAGGAGGCGGATGCTTACGAGGCCGCCAAGCAGAAGGCCGGCGAGGCCAAGGTCAGAGCCAGGATGAAGACCGACAAAAACATCTATTTCATCCCTTCTGACGGTTTCCTCGGCGATGACAGCCTCGGTACCGCCGACGGCACGCATCCTACGGATGTCGGCTTCTCCAGAATGTTGGAGAAGATGTCTCCGAAACTGAACAAGATTCTGAAGAAATATATTCGTTAAGACTTTATGGGGCGGATCCTTACATATTCATTGATCCTGCTGGCGCTGGTTTCGTGCGGAACAGGCAGGAAGACCGCCGTCACGGATTCTAAGGAGCCGGCATCGGTTCAGATGCGTGTCGGGTCTTACAACCTGTGGAGACCGGGACCGCGCGATGACGGCTATGCATGGGATGTCAGGAAGTTCCGTCTGGCCAAGACCATCGCTGAGATCGGTTTTGATGTGTTCGGAGTGCAGGAGTTCGACACAGTGATCCAGAATGATCTGCCGGGTCTTGTCGAGAAGGAAGGCGGCGACTATGAATGGTTCATATTCAGCCCTTACAACAAGGAAGGGGGAGCCGGTCCGAAGGCGCAGGGAATCGTCTATCGCAAGAATCGTTTCACGATGTTGGAGAGCCACCATTTCTGGCTGTCTCCGACTCCGGATGTGAAGAGCAAAGGGTGGGACGAGAGAAAGTACACCCGTGGAGCTTGCTGCGCCATATTCAAAGAAAACGCTACCGGCTTGCGTTTCTTCCTGATGATTAGTCACATGCCTTTGGGAAAGGAAGCCAACGCCAATGCCGCTCCGGTCATCCTTGAGAGGGCGAAGGAATATAACCCCGAGAGCCTTCCGTCGTTCTTTGTCGGCGACCTTAACACAAGGGAATGGACCAAGTCTTCGGAATTGTTCCGCACTTATTGGAACGACACTTTCCTGACCGTTCCGGCTGATGTCCGCAAAGGTTCCGTCGGGACTTTCAACAAGCGGGGGGAGAACGAGGATATGAACGCCGCCCCGAGGATAGACTACATCTATTATCGTGGGGAAGGGGTCAAGCCTCTTGGCTACACCTGCGACAACAGGCGGTACGAAGGGTACTATCCTTCAGATCATTGCCCGATCTACGCTGATTTCATTGTGACATTGCCTTTAGTCTCGACGGAAGGCCGGTAAATGTTTGGAAATGAGATTCACGCTTGGTACATATAACCTCAGGATGGAGCATCTTGACTCCGGACACGATAACTGCTGGGCGGTCAGGAAACCAAGGCTACTGGCATCCCTGCGGAGCGCCGGGTTCGATGTGGCCGGTCTTCAGGAGGTCAACTCCAGGATGCAGCGGGGCTTGACGGAAGAACTTGGGAATGAATATTCATTCTGGTTTTTCAGTCCATATTCACAGAACGGGGAAGGGGACAAGGCACACGGCATAATGTTCAAAAAATCACTTTTCGACATGCTTGAAAGGAGTTTTTTCTGGATCTCCGACACTCCGGATGTCTGTTCGCTGGCGGATGTGGGACCGTACGGAAACTATCGCCGTGGAGGGTGCTGCGCCGTGTTGAGGCATAAGGCTTCCGGAGAACGGTTGTTCCTGATGTGTACCCACGCATGCTTCAACAAGGCTCCAAACGCCAGGTACGCACTTTTGTACCGCCGCATGGAAGAACGCTTCAACACGGAACGCCTGCCTTCATTTCTGGTCGGCGACATGAACACAACCCCTGACACTCCCGCTTCCGTCTCTTTCCGTGAATATTGGCGTGACGCTTTTGATCTCGCTCTTTCGCATGAAGGCTCCTCAGGTACCTATAACGCCTATAAATATCCCTCAGGCCGTGACCGCATAGATTTCATCTACTGTCGCGGCGAAGGTGTGGCTGTCGAATCCTACCGCTGTGCCCCTACGTTGTATTCCGGCAGGTTCGCTTCTGACCATTTTCCTGTCAGCGCTGTCGTCAGAATCGGATAGTGCCTTTTGGCAAGGTGTTTCACGGTCAGAGATTACGTGATTTTGCCGAGGAATCACTATCTTTGCGCCGGAAGCGGGATTCGTGCTTGTTGAATCCCGGTCCGGGTGATTTTAATTTATGAATATGATCAAGTCAATGACCGGTTACGGCAAGGCTGAGGCCGTCCTGGAGACAGGGAAACTCACCATCGAGATCAAGACGCTCAACGGCAAGAACTCTGACGCCAACATCAAGTCTTCGCTTCTTCCCAAAGACAAGGAACTGCTTGTGCGCAGGAAGATTACGGATTCCCTTGTACGTGGAACGATCGACTTCTATGTCAATTGGGAGCCTAAGGCCGGTGGTGCGGCTAAACAGATCAACAAGGAACTTCTTCGGGAATATTACGACCAGCTGATGGACTTCAGCGCCTCGCTTCCTGTTTTTGACTCTCTGTCTTTCAACCCTAACGAGATGCTTGCCGCCATCCTGCGTTTCCCTGACGTGATGGACAACTCCCGGCAGGACATCATCACCGAGGAGAACTGGCCGGTAGTGGAAAAGGCCATAGACGAGGCTATTGCCGCCGTCAATGACTATCGCGCGAAGGAGGGGGAGGCTCTCTACAGGGATGTTACCTCAAGGGTGCGGAACATCCTTGACCTTGAGAATCAGGTCGAGGGCTTCGAGAAGGAGAGGATCGATGCCGTGAGGGAGAAACTGATGAAGAATCTGGAGGCTCTTCAGCAGAAGGTTGATCCGTCCCGCTTTGAGCAGGAGATGATCTTCTACCTTGAGAAACTGGACATCAACGAGGAGAAAGTCCGTCTTCGCCAGCACTGCAAGTACTTCATGGACACCATTGACGGTGAGGAATATCCCGGCCGCAAGCTCGGCTTCATCATTCAGGAGATGGGCCGCGAGATCAACACGACCGGCTCCAAAGCCAACCACTCCGGCATCCAGAAGCTCGTTGTCCGTATGAAGGACGAGCTGGAGAAGATCCGCGAGCAGTCTATGAACATCCTTTAGATGTTCATAGACTGTCCATCCAACCCCCAGTCGCTTCGTGACAGCCCCGGTGGGGCATTGGGGAGCGTTCTCCCCAAACCCCTTGAGTCGCTTACGCTCCGAGTTTTATATTATTCGTTGGTGAGAGTTTCGGAGAGCTCGGGTGGGATTATGGATTCGGGGCCGGTTTTGCGGGCTCCGGGTTTTATTTTGGCCTGGGACTTCTTGGGGGAGAGGCCGAGTCTCTCCAGCTTTTGGATCTTCTTGACGACACTCTGGTTGGACTCGGTCAGTTTCTTGGTCGAGGTCTCGTAGGCGTTCTGCGCCTTGGACAGGAACGTGCCGATGGAAACGTAACTTTCCATCCAGCCGCTGAGCTGGCTCATCAGTTCCTCGGCTGTCTTGTAAACCTCGGCGATGTTCTTCTCCTGGTTCGCCTGCTTCCATGCCATCTGGATCATATTCAGAACTATCACGAGAGTCATCTGGCTCACGATCAACACATTGTTGTCCTTGGCCACCTGCCAGAGCATCGGATCCTCCTCCAGCATAAGCCTGAACGCCCCCTCGACCGGGATGAACATCAGATTGTAGTTCACTTTCCGCCTCCCTTCCGGAATATACGAGGCGTAGTCCTTGGTCTTAAGCTCGTCCACATGCTTGCGGACGCTCTCGACATGGGCCTTGGCGAGCCTTACTCGATCCTCCACCTTCTCCGCGTTGATATATTCCTTGTAAGAGTTCAGACTGACCTTTGAATCGATGATGACGGTCGTGTCGTCCGGGTAAAGCACCATCACGTCCGGGATCATCGTCCTGCCGCCCTCGCTCTTGATCTCATGCCCAGCCTCGTCCGTCATCACGCTCTGGGTGAAGAAGTGCACGCCTTCCACCAGCCCGGCGTTCTTCAGCACGTCGGTCAACAGCATTTCGCCGAAGTCCCCCTGCACCTTTGAATATCCCGTAAGCGCGTTCGCCAGGTTCCTGGCCTCGTCTCCCACCGCCTGCGACCGCTCCATCACATTGTGAATATGCTCTTTCAGCTGCGCGCTTTGCTCCACGGCCTCCTTTCTGGACTCCTGCACGGCCTTGCCGAACTCGGCGAACTTCTCCTGTATCGGTTTCAGAAGATCGGAGATCGACTCCGCGCTCTGTCTCTTGAACTCGGAACTGTTGTCCGCCGACAGGGCCTTGAACGCATCCTTCATATTCTCAAGCTCTTTTGCATGCTGCTCCTTCTGCATATTCAAAGCCCTTTCCTGCGCCTCCTTCTGCTCCGCCATCGCCTTTTCCTGGATTTCCCTTTGGGCGGCCATAGCTTTCTCCTGAGCTTGCCTTTGTGTTTCAAGCGCTTTCTCCTGCTCCTCCCTGAGCCGGCTTTCATATTCATCCCTGGCCTTGAGTGTGCTTTCCAGCGCCGCCTTCTCTCCGGTCAGTTCCATCAGCCGCCTCCGGAGATCGTCCTCCGCGTCCTCATATTCCTTGGCAATCCTTTGCCTTTCCGCCGCATTCCTCTGAATGACGACAAGCAGCGCCACCACGGCAGCCACCGCCACAGCCGAGATCAAAACTAATATCACCGTAAGATTCATAAACTAAATGTATTTGCGAAGCCAGTCTCTTAAAATCAAGTCATTGATCTGCTTCAGTTGGTCGTTTCCGACATAATGCTGTCATAATGTAAAACAACATTTATGTAAAATTACATAATGTAATATTACGTAAAATTCCCGTAAAATTCAACGAGAGGATAAAAAACATATATAATTGCAAAGAAACATAAAAAGTTCGGTTGTTACCCCCTGTGATGTTTGGTCGGTTGTGACAAATCGCATAAATTGCTTTTTGTCCGGTTCGGAATTGACTGAAAAATAATTCCGGAACGGTGTCGCATTTTGGAAACTTTTATTATTTTTGCATTGAAAGATGGCTTGTGGGAAGTTAAGATTGGTGTTGATGGAGGAAGCACGTGATTTTATAGAATCATTGCCCCGTCCTGCCGCAAATAAAATCTACTACAATATTCGTAGAGTTGTAGATGGTGAGCGTGATGCTGATTTGTTTAAAAAGTTGACAGGAACCAAGATTTGGGAATTCCGTACCCTCTATGGCAATATGACTTATCGTTTGTTCGCGTTTTGGGACACGAGAAAGGAAATGTTGGTGGTAGTCACTCACGGAATTGTCAAAAAGGTACAGAAAACTCCGCATAAGGAGATTGCGAAAGCGGAAACGATTATGAAGTCTTATTTTAATGAAAGATAAACGATTATGGCTGAAATGAAATTATATCCGTTGGAGGAGGTTCTTGATGAGCATTTTGGTAAGATTGGGACTCCGGAAAGGGACACCTTCGAAAAGGAGGTCACAGATGCGGTCAATGCCTTCAGACTTGGAGAGGTTGTCCGGGAGCGGCGTTTGGATCAGAATCTGACCCAGGAGGAGCTTGGGAAGAGGATGGGAGTCAAGAAGTCTCAGGTGTCCAAACTGGAGAGAGGAGATGATATGTCACTCCGCTCGATGCGCCGGGTTTTCCGCGCTTTGGGAGTCGAGTCCGCCACGCTTGATCTCGGGGCTGCAGGAAAGGTCACCTTGTGGTGACGGGGCGGGATCGGCTTGATTGAAGCGAAGCCTACATCAACCCCAGAAACCTTGTGCGTGCGAGCATGCAGCATCCGAGCGATCCTGCCTTGCGCCCGAGTTTTGAGAACACGATGGTGGTGTCCTTGCTCACTATGTTAAGGGAGTATTTCTTGATCGCCGCTCGTACAGGAAGCATAAGATAGTCCCCGCCGACGGTCAGTTTCCCGCCAAGGATGACCATTTCCGGATTGAAAATGTTGATTAGTCCGGCTATGCCTCTTCCGAGGGTAGTGCCGATCTCTCCCATCGCATCGATCGCCACGACATCCTCTTCCTCGACGGCTCCAAGCAGGTCGTTGAGCGTCAGTTCTTTTCCTGTCTTGTATTTGTCAGCCAGCATAGACGGGCATCCCGCCTCCAGTTTCTCCGTCACTATCCGTTGGAGAGCCGAGCCGGAGGCTCCGGTCTCCAGGCAACCAATCTTTCCGCAGCGGCAGATCTGTCCGTTGTCCAGAAACGGGAAATGTCCGAACTCTCCGGAAAAACCGGACTTGCCATAGTACAGGTCACCGTTCAGGATCATTCCCATGCCGAGTCCCCATCCGACATTGATGAACAGCACGCTCCTCTCTCCGTTGGCGATTCCGCTGCGGAACTCCCCGTAAGTCATTGCCCTGGAGTCGTTGTCGAGGGCTACCGGAACTCCGAGGTCTTCCTCAAGAATGGCGCTCAGCGGTTTGTCCTCGTTGATGAAATACGTGAAACTGTAGCCGGAAGCGGTGTTGACCCGTCCGGTAAGGTCAATATTGCACGCAAGCAGGCGTTCGGAGCCAAGCCCATTGTCCTCAAGGGTTTTCCGGATGAGTCCGCAAAGCTTTCTGCAGGAATCCTCCGTGTTCCTCAGGGTGAACTCGACATCCTCGTCATAGGACAGGGTCTGCCCCTTGAAGTCCATTGTCATGATGTTGGCGTGGTTTCTTTCCAGATCCACTCCCACAAAGAACCCGGCCTCCGGATTGAGACCGAATATGCTTGGTCTCCGCCCGCTGGCCGAGCCTTTTTTTCCAAGGTCCTCCAACCATCCGTCATCAATCAGTTCCCCGACTATCTTGGTGGTGGTCGGGACGCTGCAGTTCAATTCACGGGCGAAATCTGCGATGCTGAAATCGCCCGAGTTCATGCACAGTTCCAGAATCTTTTGCTTGATTATGGAATTCTTGTCCGAGAGGTTCTCGCTGAAATATTTGACCATCCGCTTTATTTTCCTTTTGTCCAGTATTCCTCAATCTCTTCCAAAGTCTTGCCTGTGGTTTCCGGAACCAGTCTCCACATTATGAGAAGGTAAGGGACGCACATGGCGGCGAAGAGAAAGAATGTGCCTGCCGGAGTGAGTGTCTCAAGCATCCACGGCGTGAGCTGGCCGATCAGGTAGGTGCCGATCCAAAGGGCCAGTCCGGCGATGCTCATCGCGAGTCCACGCACTCTGTTAGGGTACATCTCTGACAAAAGTACAAAAACAACCGCGCTTATGGAAATCGCCGTGCAGAAAACGTACAGAAGGAAGAACGTCAGCAGGAACCATGTCGGAAGGCTTTGCGGGAAGCAGAAGTACAGGCCTATCATCAGCAGACAGAGGATCATTCCGCCCACACCCCACCAGACCAACTGCTTGCGGCCTACCTTGTCGATGATCAGGAGGGCGATGACCGTCGTGAGCATATTCACAACCCCGACCAGAACTGTCGAGAACATTGAACCTTCGCCGGACAAACCAGCGTCACTGAATATCTTGGGGCCATAGTACAGCACGGCGTTCACTCCCATGAACTGGCCGAGGATGGCGATGGCGCAGCCGATGAGGACAGCCTTGAATATTCCCGGCTCCAGAAGAGTCCGCCATTCGGACTTGGTCTCGCCGGCGATCGAGGCTCTGGTCTGCTCGATCTGCCTTGCCACTTCCTCCGGGGATGTGAATATCCCGCCGAGGATCCTTGCGGCCTTCTCTTCCTTGTGCTTGGTGATCAGCCAGCGCGGACTCTCGGGGATAAGGAATATGACGAGGAGGAACAGAAGATCCGGAACAGTCTCGTAGCCAAGCATTCCCCTCCAGTACTCGGAATTGAATATTCTTGTCCAGAGATCCGTCGAGGTGGAGGTCACGTCGGCGCCCTTCAGGACAAAGTAGTTGATCAGGTAGGCCATCAGGAACCCTATCGTGATGGCCAGCTGGTAGAGCGACACGAGGGAGCCTCTTTTCTGCGCCGGAGCGATCTCCGAGATGTAGATCGGCGAGACGATCGAGACTATTCCTATGCCGAATCCTCCTATGATCCTGAAGACAACCAGCTGGTTGAAGTCGCCGCAGACGGCGCAGCCTATGGCCGAGACGCTGAACATCAGAGCCGAGATGAGCATCGTCTTCTTTCTGCCGAGATGGTCGCTCATCATTCCGGCCGTCATCACGCCCAGAATCGAGCCGATCAGAGCGCAGCCCACGTACCACCCTTCGGCGATCGTCGTCAGCCGGAACTGGTTTTTCACGATCTCGGTCGTGCCGGAGATCACGGCGGTGTCGTAGCCGAACAGGATTCCGCCTATCGCCGCCACGATGGCCAGGAACACTATCCGGGTCATATTTATGCTTTTGTCCATCGCTTATCGAATGTCAAAGTATTCCATGTACCTGTCGTAGAGATGTCCCGCCTGAAGGTAGGCCGACTGAGGACTCATGAAGTGCGAGAACTCGAAGGTGATGGCCTTGTCGTAGCCGCAGCGCTTCGCCGCCTCAAGCTTCATCCTCAGTTTGTCGAACTTGATCGGGAGGAAACGGATCGGCATGTCCCGGTCAAAACTCTCGGCGTTGGTCCAGCACTGCATACCGTACTTGTCCGCCAGCTTCTTGTTGACAGAGAAGAACGCGTCAAGCTCGTCGTAGTCGATGTGTCCGTCCTGGAAGGCGCATGCGTCGACATATTCATGGATCCCGTCGAAGATCTCGTTCCATTCCCTCTCGTGCTGCTCTATCGAGACGGCCTGCTCCTTGGTCAGGTTGCCGCCGGCCGCGTCGACCGCCTTCTTGCCGTCGATCCACGGGGAGATGAAGGTCGGCAGTCCGTCCGAGACCTCCTTGCACTGGCGCCCCATCGTGCGGAAGGACTCTATAGCGCCCTTGGTGGCCCGGCTGATCTCGCCGCTGATGTACCAGCCGCCGAAGCTGTCGTACTTGCTGCCGTAGCGCTGCCAGATCTCGTCGATCACGTACTTGTTCGCCTCGACTTCGTAGGACATGTCGCCTGTGTCCCAGTATTTTCCAGAGTCGTACAGTCCGAGCCAGAACTTCATGCCGTATTTCTGGGCAAGGCGGCAGAACATGTCGATCATGTCGGTCGAAGGCATGTAGCACCCCTTCTTAAGAAGGTAAGGTGACGGATAGGTGATGAACTTGCGGTAACCGCAGCGGATGTCGATCACGGTGTCGATGCCCATCGCCTTCATGTAACGGAAGTCAAGATCCCATTCTTTCTCGCCCCAGTTCTGGTGCGGAATGTCATGCGAGATCTCGTCCAGGAATGTGCCGGTGATGGGGAGGGCATTCCCGTGAGGGACGATCAGCCTGCTGTTGATGCTCTCGTCGGCCTTGAGCCTGAGGTCTTTACCGTTCTTCGAGGCCATTCCCATAGCGTTGGCGGCAATTGGAGCCGCCACAGCGGTCGCGGCGGCGATTCCGGCCTTCTTCAGAAAAGTTCTTCTGTCTGTCATGGTGCTTTCTTTATGTGATAGGTGATCCTTAAGTAATCCTTAGTAATCCTTAAAAGGTAACTTGGTAAATATTGTCTTCGCAAAGGTAAGAATTTATTTCTTAAATTATTTTATTATTTATTAATTTATTTGTTAAATATTTGATGAAATATTATAACTTTGTAAAAATGTTAGGCTAACCTTTGTGGATAGATGACACTATTATTAATACCAACGCATTTTTTTATGAAAGAAACATCGAATTATTCATTCCCTTTCCTAAAGGTGGTGCTTGCGTCGGTTCTGTCGTTTTTCCTGTTCTCGGGAAACGTGTCGGCGCAGCCTTCCGTCAAGGGTAGGGTGACAGACCAGAACGGGCAACCGCTGCCCGGTGTCTCTGTCGTTGTGGCCGGAACCATGAACGGCACGATGACCGGATCGGACGGAAGCTATGTGATTTCCGTCGCAAAAGGACAGACGCTGGAGTTCCAGTGTCTGGGCATGACATCGTTCCTGAAACTATGTGACGGAACCGTGCAGGTTTTGAACGTGACCCTGAAAGAGGACACTACCTATCTTGACGAGGTGGTTGTCGTGGGTTACGGTACATCCAAGAAATCATCCCTGACGGGAGCGGTCTCGGCGATCAAGGGGGACGAGGTCCTGAAGGCTCCGGCCTCGAACGTCTCTCAGATTCTCGCCGGACGTCTTCCTGGCATCTCCTCTGTGCAGGAGTCCGGAGAGCCTGGTCAGGATCAGGCTTCCCTGCGTCTGCGCGGCTCGATCTACGGAATCGCCTACGTTGTGGACGGATTCCCGGTGAGTGACATCAACGACATCAATCCTAATGACATCGAGAGCATCTCTGTCCTCAAGGACGGAGCGTCTGCCGCTGTGTACGGATTGAAAGGCGCGGGCGGCGTGATGATCATCACGACCAAGAGGGGGGCGAAGGAGAAGACCTCCATCACCTATGAAGCCTCGTTCGGTGTGTCGATGAACGCCAATTTCCCGGAGTTCATGAACGGCCCGCAGTTCGCCTACTATTATAATATGGCGGACATGATGGACCAGCTGGCCAGCGGAGCCATCACCGACCGCTCCCAGTACAATCCGTACTTTACTTCGGAGAATGTCGCCGCGATGACCAACGGCGACCCTACCGACGGTTGGGACAACGTGAACTACATCGACAAGGTGTTCGGCACCGGATTCACGCAGAAGCACAACGTGACCGTGACCGGAGGAAACGACAAGGCCCGCTACTACACCTCTTTCGGCTACTACGGGCAGGACGGTAACATCGACAACTTCACCTACAAGCGCTACAACCTGAGATCCAACATTGACTCGGACATCACTTCCAGGCTGCATTTCAAGCTGGGTCTGTCGGGTACGCTGGCTCACAGGGACACTCCGGGCTATGCCTCGGGAGGCACGGACGGCGGATACAGCGAGCTGGGATGGCTGTCGGTGGCCAACCAGACAATCGTGATGCATCCGTATCTCCCGGAGAGGTACGAGGGCATGTACACTTCGACGATCAAGAAGAACACCGGACTTCCTCAGAGTCCTCTCGCCGCCATCTATGAGTCAGGCTACAAGAAGACCCGCTCGATGGATCTTTCGGTCAACGCCACGCTGGCCTATGACATTCCAGGTGTGGACGGACTGGTCGCCAAGGTTGCCGGTGTCTATGACTGGAGCAACTCCTACAACAAGAATCTGAACACCCCTTACAGCACGATGGCTTTCGTGGACGGAGCATATTCGAAGAAGAATGACCCAAGGGGAGTGGACAACGGCATAAACCTCGGAGAGGGAACGTCCTATTGGCAGCAGATGGTGGGACAGGCCAGTCTTGAATATTCCAACACCTTCGGCAAGCACAGCGTGGAGGCCTTGGCGCTCATGGAGATCCGTGACACCAAGAGCAACAGTCTCGCGGCCTACGTCAAGGATCTTCCTTTCGCCTCGCTCCCGGAAATCAGCCAGGGCAACCCGACCAAGAACCCTGTCTCCGGAAGCAGCGGAGCGTCCAGAAGCGTCGGCGGAGTCTTCAGGCTCAAGTACAACTATGCCGACAGGTACCTCGTCGAGCTTTCGGGACGCGAGGACGGCTCGTACCTTTTCAGCGGAATGGACAAGTACCGCTGGGGCTTCTTCCCTTCAGCATCCGTCGCGTGGAGAATCTCCAATGAGAATTTCATGAAATCTGCTGATTTTCTCAATGACTTGAAGATCAGGGCCTCCGTCGGAATGCTTGGAAACGACGGTGTTCCTGAATATGCCTTCCTCAGTACCTACTCGCGCTATGGCCAGAAGGTGGGCTACAGGATGGTTGACGGAAGCGTTGCCTTCAATCCTGCCTATAAGCCGGATGTCGTGCCGTCGCTCAACTTGTCATGGGAGCGTTACCTTTCCTACAACGTCGGATTCGACGCGACCCTGTGGGACGGGCTTCTGGGCATGGAGGTGGACGGATTCTACAACTACACCTATGAAATCCTGACCGGCCAGGGCTCCGGATTCCCGGCTTCCATGGGTGGATACTATCCGACCTACATCAATTATCCTGCGATCGACGCCAAGGGTGTTGACCTCATGGTCACTCACAAGAATCAGTTCTCTCTCGGCGGCAAGCCGTTCTTCTACGGGGTGAGCGCCAGCCTGACATATTCAAAGACCAGATGGATCAAGTACAAGGACAATCCTGAGGTCAGCGACAACAGGAAGATTGTCGGCAAGACCTATGGCTCCATCACGGGTTGGAAGACCGACGGGCTGTTCCGCTCCGAGGAGGAGATTGACAATTCCGCCTGGTGGGGATCACGCCCTAACGTGGGCGACATCAAGTTCGTGGACATCAACGGCGACGGCAAGATCGACTACGACGACTGGGGCTATTTCGGACGTTCCAACAGGCCTGAGCTGACATTCGGCCTGAACCTCAATTTCGAGTGGAACGGCTTTGATTTCAATGCCCAGTTCACCGGTGGCGCCTTGTTCGACGTTTCCCTTACCGGAACGTACTACAACGGCTATGATGACAACACGATCTGGACTCAGACTTTCAAGGAGGGAGGAAACTCTCCTCTCTATCTTGTGGAGAACGCATGGAGCGTGGACAATCCTGACGGTACCTTCCCGCGTCTAACCCTCGGCTCTCCGGGACACGGCGGTGACAACGGTGTAAGCTGCTCATTCTGGTGGAGGGACGGAAAATATGTCCGTCTGAAGTCAGCGCAGCTTGGCTACACCCTGCCGAAGAAATGGATGAGCCATCTTGGCGTGTCTTCCCTCAGGCTGTTCGTCGAGGGACAGAACATATTCACCATCGATGGTCTTCCTAAGGGAATCGACCCTGAGTCTCCGGGCGTGAACAACGGTTATTATCCTCAGCAGCGCCTCTTGATGGGTGGTGTGACATTATCATTCTAAAAGGACAGCTTGATATGAAATACATTAAGAATCTGATTTTGACAGTGTCGGGAATCGCCGTGGCGATGGGGGTGTCCTCCTGCAACTCGTTCCTCGACATGACTCCGACCGACAGCGTCTCGGACAAGATGCTCTGGAAAACCTCCGCGAATGCGGAATATGGAGTGAACTACATCTATAGCTACATCCTGGACATGGCCGACGCCAACTCCGGACAGTGTGCGGCCGGCATGACCGACGCCCTCACCGACCAGTTGAAGTACGGCTCCTACAACTTCAACGCTCTGTGCTACATACCGAGCGAGATCGCCTACGGGGGATCTGTGTTGACAGCCAACTACGTGTCCGCGTACCTTGGCTACTGGGACACGATGTACAGCGCGATCAGAAAGACCAACCAGGGTCTGAACTATCTGGAGAAGTACGGTGAGATGTCCGGTGAGGACAAGACGAGACTCTCGGCCGAGCTGAGGTTCATGCGCGCATGGTTCTACTTCGACCTTGTCAAGAGGTACAAGGATGTCATCATCTATGACGAGGATCTGAGCGCCATCACGGCCAACAAGGCTCTCTCGACAGAGGAGGAAGGATGGAACTTCATCGAATCCGACCTTGAGTTCGCCGCCGCGAACCTGCCTGAGAAAGAAAAAGCGAACGGAAGGCTGAACAAAGGTACGGCCTATGCCTTCATGACAAGGGCGATGCTGTACGCCAAACGTTATGACAAGGTCGTCGCGGCCGCGGACAAAGTGAAGGAGTTGGGTTATTCTCTGATCTCAAACTATGCTGATGTCTTCAACGGCAACAATTCCGAGGTCATACTTGAATATGTCTTCAACTATTCCGACAATGTGACCCACAGCTTCGACTACTACTACTCTCCGGGAGGCGACTACACCACCAAGGATGCTTCCGGCGGCGGCTACGGCACGCCGACACAGGAGATTGTGGAGTCCTATGAATATGCCGACGGCTCCGGTCTTCCGGACTGGTCGCCTTGGCACACCGCCGAGGGAACCGATCAGAATCCTCCGTATGAGCTGCTTGAGCCTCGTTTCCAGGCATCCGTACTCTACAACGGTGCGAAGTGGAAAGGGCGCACGATCGAGCCGTTTGTGGGCGGAGGCGACGGCTGGTGCCAATGGAACGTGGTCAAGGAGCCTAAGGGTAAGACGACCACGGGCTATTACCTCCGCAAAGGTGTGGACGAGACGCATGACGTGATCGCCAGACACGAGAGCACCCAGCCGCTTGTCATCATCAGGTACGCCGAGGTGCTTCTGAACAGGGCCGAGGCCTGCTACCGTCTCAATGACGCCGCGGGAGCCAATGCCGCCGTCAAGGAAATCCGCGCCCGTGTCGGGCTTCCGTACGCTGACAAGGCGGGGGACAACCTGTGGAAGGCCATCCGTCAGGAGCGCAAGGTCGAGCTGGCGTTCGAAGGCTTCTCCTATTGGGATCTCCGCAGATGGGGAGTGGCTCCGAACAACTATCCTGACGGACTCTCCGGCTATCAGGTGCATGGCTTGAAGATCGAGAGCGCAGGAAGTGGCTTCATCTACACCTATGTCTCTGTCGATGACAAGGACCGCAACTATCCTGAGAAGATGAACAGATTCCCTCTCCAGGACAGCGAGCTGTCAAGCAACAATGCAGTAGAACAATTCCAGGAATGGAAATAATCACGACTTATATGAAAAAGATCCACATACTGACAGCGGTTCTGACTCTTCTCGTGGCGGCTTCGTGCCATAGCCCTGAATATGTCGAGTCGACCGCGGAGCGTCAAAACCTTACCAGTTTCGAGGCGTTCTTCACATTCGGCCCCTTCATGGATCAGTCGATGTGCAAGCTGAACATCACGGACGAGAACGCCGATCGGTTCGTCATCCCTGTCCCTTGGTTTTTCCCTGAGACATCGGACAACGAGACATCACCTTACATGACCAAGGTCAGGGTGCAGGCTGCCTTGCAGCCGAACTGTACCATCGAGCCGGCGCTGACCCTTCTGGATCTGACCAAGGACAACATGTTCAGGTTCACCAACGCCAAGGGTGAGAGCAGGAACATCTGCATCACCGGAGAGAGGGTGAAGTCCAAGGCTTGCGACATTCTTGTCTTCTCCTTGGATGACCCCGCCGTCTCCGGCATCGTGGACAAGAACAAGAAGACCGTCACCCTGGTGTCCGCCGAGGATCTGAGCGCCTGCACCGCATCCGCACAGGTTTCGGCGCATGCCACCATCTCCCCTGATCCTTCGACTCCGCAGGACTACAACAAGGGTGTCAAGTTCAGGGTGACCGCCCACGATGGCCAGACCTTCTCTGAATATACCGTCATCAAGACTGTTCCTGACAAGATCGACAAGGGCTTTGACAAGTCATCGCTTGAGGCGTTGTTCAACTTCGAGCCTGTAAGCATGGCCGGACTCCCGGCCTACAACACGGCTGACATATTCCCGAGCCTTGCGGTGACGGGCGGCAAGCTTGTCTTCTGCTACGGCAACGGTTCCGCTCCTGTCTTCCTGAACGGTGTCACCGGTGTCAAGGAAGGCGAGATCAATGCCGGCGGTGTCGCTCCGGCGGCTGTCACCAATGACGAGGCGGAGAACCTTATCCTCTGCAACCACGTTGACGGCGGAGGCGAGTTCAAGATTTGGAAGGCTACCTCTGTTAAGACCGCTCCGGAACTGTTCCATTCGTTCACCAACAGCACGGATCTTCCTATGGGGTATTCAATCAAGGTCATCGGCGACATTGACGGTGACGCTGTGATTGACATAACCCATGAGGGCATCGCGGGCGTGACATCCTCAAGCAAGGTGACGAGGGTCACTGTTGCCGGTGGATCCGTCGCCGATGTCTCGGTGCTCGATCTCGCGGGAGCCGGCCTCGCATGGGGCGGCGCTCCGGTGAACAACACCGACGCTGTGGCCGTGGCTCCTACGCGGAACGCCGGGATGTTCCTTTCTTACTACGATCCTAACGTCCTGCACTATGTCATGGCCGACGGCACGCTGAAGTCGTCGCTACCGTTCAACAACGGATCATCGTGGGCCTTGAATGTCAATAATCTGGACAGCAAGCAGTTCAATCACGCCACCTACATGTCGCTCTTCGTGGTCAGCCACTTCCCTCACTGGGGATGCGGCCCTGCCCTCTACCTGTACGACATCTCGGATCCGGCGGCGCTGTCCGGCAATCTGAACGAGACCACGTCGATAGTCCTCGGCAAGTCTTCCGTTGACTGGTTCCAGAAGGCTGACGCCGGCTTTGCCGCCGGAGATGTCGTTCTGGCTCCGACCAAGGACGGATTCAAGATGTATCTGTACTACTACGACCAGAATTCAGGAGTCCTCGGTGGCTATTCTGTGGATTGCATAAAGAAATAGTCAGATGAACCCTTTGAGGATATATTCCCTGATCGTTCTTGCCGCCATGACAATCATGTCCTGCGGAGGTTCCAAGGATAACCCTTGGAACCCCGACTGGGACAAACCGAAACCGGAGCCCGAGAAACCTGCGGAAGAGACAGGCAAGCCGAGGTACGTGTGGATTGACGCGGCGGCCAATTTCTGTGACTACGAGAACGACAAGGACAGGATAGCCGCGGATTTGAAGCGCATCAAGGACGTTGGTTTCACGGACATCATTGTCGATGTAAGGCCGACAAGCGGCGACGTGCTGTTCAAGTCCTCTGTCGCCAGTCCGCTGAAGAAGGTAGATGTCTGGAAGGGAAGCAGTTATGTGTGGGTTTCCAGAACCGGCACATACGACTACCTCCAGACCTTCATCGACGAGGCCCGCAAGGTGGGTCTCAAGGTGAACGCCAGCATCAACACCTTCGTGGGCGGCTACCTTTGCCCTTATGGCCTTGGAAGCGACGGAATGCTTTTCCGCGAGTCGGGAAGGAAGTCCTGGGCTTCGGTCATCAACGCGAAAGACGGCCTTGTCAGCGTCATGGATCTGACCGGCTCCGAAGACTACGGAGCCAGATTCCTCAATCCTGCCAACGAGCAGGTGCGGAACTATGTGCTTCAGATCATCAAGGATCTGGCTGCATACGATCTTGACGGCATCATCCTGGACCGCTGCCGTTACGATGACTATGGCCTGCAGAGCGACTTCTCGGATGTCTCGAAGAGAAAGTTCGAGGAATATTCAGGCATAACCTGCTCTTCATGGCCTGGTGATGTGATGGCTCCCGGCACGACGGCGCTTGGGTCGAAGGCTGGCGAGACTGTGAAGAAGTGGCTGGAGTTCCGCGCGAGCGTCATCCACGACTTCGTCGCCGAGGCTTCCGACGCTGTCCACCGGATCAACAAGGACATACGCTTCGGCGTGTATGTCGGGGCCTGGTACTCGACTTACTACACATCCGGCGTGAACTGGGCAAGCCCTAAGTACGATCCTAAGGCGGACGGCTATTTCTGGGCATCGGCGAACTACAAGAACTGCGGCTACGCCGACCACTGCGACTTCATGTTTCTCGGAGCCTATGCCGGCGCCGACAGCATCTGGGGCAGCGGTGAGTGGACGATGCAAGGGTTCTGCAAGCAGGGCAGGTCTCTCTTGAAGGGGGATGTCAAGTTCTGCGGCGGACCGGACATCGGCAACTCCCCGGGGTGGACGAACGGCGGTCAGGCTTCCAAGATCCCGGATTCGATCAAGGCCTGCATCAACGAGGGCGATGGCTTTTTTGTGTTCGACCTCTGTCACATCAAGATGTACGACTACTGGGATGCCTTCAAAAAGGGATTCGATGACTATCTGAAAACTGTGAAAAAATAACAAAAACGCTAAAAATGAAAAGAATATCCATAATAATGCTGGCAGCGGCGATGGCTCTGTCCTTAGCCGCCTGCAAAGATGATTCGAACGACTCCGGGACCATCACCATTTCCGGGGAGGCCATGAATCCGGTGTTCACGTCTGCCGGAGGCACCTACACGGTTGAGTTCACTGCTGACAATGAATGGAGGGTGGCGGTTCCTAACACGAACCACTATACCTGGAGTTCGGTGACTCCGACCAGCGGCGGAGCCGGCAAGAATCAGGTGACAGTGACTGCCCTGAGGAACCCCGGCCACGACGGAAGGGAATATTCGTTCGACCTGCGCTGCGGACTGGATTCCAAGACTATCAAAGTGACTCAGAAACAGCTGAACTCCATAACCGTCACGCCGGGATCATTCGACATTCCTAAGGAGGGAGGCTCCATCGACATCAAGGTCGTGTCCAACATCGACTTCGACTACAAGATCGCCGACGAAGCCAAGGGATGGATCTCCGCTGTCACGACCAAGGGTCTTGTTGAGAACATGGTGACTTTTGCCGTTGCATCAAACGAGATCTACAATAAGTTCGAGGCCCGTCAGGGAGTGATAACCTTCACCAGCAGCGAAGGGTCGGAGGACATCGTTGTCAACCAGGCCCCTAACGAAAGATTCTTCAATGTCTCACCTGAGAGCCTGGTGGCTGAGAAGAACGGTGGCGAGGTGACCCTTAAGGTCGAGGCCAACTTCCCTTATGAGGTCGAGGATCCTGATTCTGAATGGATCACAAGAGTCTCCGGGAAGGATGGTTCCTTTACTTATAAGGTTGAGGCCAATCCTGATTTCGGCTCCAGGGCCGGCGTCATCAATGTGACCACTGAGCTGGAGGATTACTCCGCGGCTGTCGAACTTAAGCAGAAGGGAACGGCTGATGTCAGTGTGCTTTGGCAGAAGAGGTATTCGGCTGACCTTGGCGCGATCGCCGTGGCCGGCGGGCCTCTCAGGCTTGCCGTGAAGGATGACATTCTGCTTGTCGGCAATGGCGGGAACAAACTCTACGCCCTGAACCGCCAGACCGGTGAATATCTGAAGGAAATAGCTGTCCCTGAAGGTCTTTCCGTCCACTCGCTTGTGAATGATGATGCCGGCAACGTCCTTGCCGCCGCGTTGACACCATACGGCGGCACGCTCCGGATCTACTCGTTCAAGTCATTGGAGTCCGCTCCTGAAATGCTTCTGGAATACACCCACAACGCTATCTGGAGCTCTTCGATGGGCAACATCAGGGTGCGTGGAGACGTGACCCGGAAGGCAGTCGTCACCGCTTTCGTCGATGTGAGCCAGTACTGGGTAGGATGGCAGATTACTGACGGAAAGGCCGGTGATGCGGTCTTCGGATCGATCGCTCCAGCCGCCAACCAGGTCTGGAATTCTTACGGAGCGTGTGTCGCGCCGGTTTCTGATGACCTGAATGACGGACTACTGTTCATTGGCTACTCCGCCGACGCCAACGGCAACTACGACCTGAACTGGTGCAAGGATGTGGCGAAGAGCGAGTGGCAGTCCGTGTTCCACACCACCAGCGGCGGCAACGAGAACTACAACTGCATCTCCGTGGCCACTCTTAACGGGATCCGTTTCTGCGCCGTCGAACGTGGAGCCCACTTCTCATATGGATCCTGCCCTGAGGTCTATCTGCTTGACATTACGAATCTTGGTTCCGTGAAAGAGGCTTACTATGCTGAAAGAGCGACCGTTGTCGGTGAAGGCACCTTCACGGGTGCCGGAGCATGCGGGGATGTCCTTCTCCAGACCTCGGCCGACGGTAAGTCCATGGACATGTTTGTCACGGACGGCAACTATGACTGCATCACCTGCATAAGGTTCACCGCACAATAATGTTAACTATGAATATAAAAAATGTTGATTTCGGCGCGATGGCGTCGCGCTATAAGGAGGAACTCCTCGGGAATGTCCTGCCTTTCTGGCTGGAACATTCCCAGGACACGAAATTCGGAGGTTACTACACTTGCCTGAACCGTGACGGAAGTGTCTACGACAAGGACAAGTTCATCTGGCTTCAGGGACGTGAGGTCTGGATGTTCGCGATGCTGTACAACAAACTCGCGAAGAACGAGGAATGGCTGAAGTGTGCCGAGCAGGGTGCCCGTTTTCTCATGAAATACGGCCACACTCCCGACTATGACTTCTACTTCTCCCTGACAAGGGAGGGAAAGCCGGTCGTCCAGCCCTACAACATATTCTCCAACACATTCGCCTGTATGGGATTCGCCCAGTTGGCCGAGGCGACAGGCGATGAGGAATATGCCCGTTACGCCAAGGAGACTTTCCGCCGGATCCTGGAACGCCGTTCCAATCCAAAGGGAATCTGGTCGAAGGCTGTGCCGGGAACAAGGCCGCTGAAGGATTTCGCCCTGCCGATGATCATCTGCAACATGGCTTTGGAGGTCGAGAGGATCATCAACGACCCCGAGATGATGGACCGCCTGATTGACGAATGTCTGCACGAGGTTCTGGATGTGTTCTACCAGCCGGATCTGGGAGTGATGGTGGAGAACGTCTCCGCCGTTGACAATTCCCTCATCGACTGTTTCGAGGGCCGCAAGGTGAACCCTGGACATGATCTGGAAGCGATGTGGTTCCTTATGAACCTCGGAATCCGCCGCAAGGACAAGGCCTTGATCGACAAGGCTGTGGAGATCTCCCTTCGCGTGATCGACTATGGCTGGGACAAGAAATATGGCGGGATCTTCTATTTCATGGACCGCAAGGGCTATCCGACCCAGGAACTTGAATGGGACCAGAAACTCTGGTGGGTACACATAGAGTCCGCGATCGCGATGCTGAAAGGCTACCGCCTCACGGGCAACGAGAAGTGTCTGGAGTGGTTCCTCAGGCTGGATGACTACCTTTGGACCCGTTTCAAGGACAAGGAGTATCCCGAGTGGTTCGGCTACCTGAACCGCCGTGGGGAAGTCCTGCTACCGCTCAAGGGCGGAAAGTGGAAAGGATGCTTCCATGTTCCGAGAGGTCTTTATCAGATAGGCTCCATGCTGGAGGACATCTCTAAGGGGAAGGAGGCCTGCATCTGATGCGCGGACAGCCTTATCCAATTGGTCTGTTGATGTTTATGATTGCTTCGGTTCTGCTGCACTCGTGCGGCGGAACTGAAGCTTATTATGACGTGGTGGTTGTCGGTGGCGGTGCCGGCGGAACGTCGGCGGGCATACAATCAGCCCGCTCAGGGGCATCAGTACTGATTGTCGAGGAAACTCCCTGGCTTGGTGGCATGCTCACATCCGCGGGAGTCTCGGCGTTTGACGGTAACTATCGTCTCCGCGGCGGCCTGTTCGGCGAGTTCTGCGACTCTCTGGCCGGACGCTACGGGGGCTATGAGGCCTTGAAGACCGGATGGGTAAGCAACATCCTCTTCGAACCGAAAGTCGGGGCGGAGATATTCATGAATATGGCAGGGCCGCTTGACGGACTTTCCCTTGCTATGGAGACGGGTTGCGTCCGGGCTGAGAAACTGGACGAAGGCTGGCGGCTTACGTTGGACGGACCGGATGGCCGTCGCTGCGTCAGGGCGGGGATACTGATTGACGGAACCGAACTTGGTGACATCGCGGCAATGTGTGGAGTGCCTTGCAACAGTTCTCCTGTTGACACGATAGCAGCGGTACAGGACTTGACCTACGTCATCACGGCACAGGATTTCGGCGCCGGTTCCGACAAGATGATCCCTTGTCCGGAAGGCTATGACGCTAAACTGTACGAGGATTGCCTGTCAAGAGGCCATTCCGTGGACATGATGCTTTCCTACGGGCGGCTGCCGGGCGGAAAGATCATGCTGAATTGGCCGATCGCGGGCAATGACTGCTATGTCAAGGATGTCACCCGTATGCCTCCGTCCGACCGCGCCGTTGCGGTTGACAGTGCCAAAAGGGTGGCGCTCGGCTATCTCTATTATATTCAGAAAGAATTGGGGTTAAGGAATATAGGCATTGCGGAGGACGAGTATCCGACCGATGACGGTCTGCCGATGATTCCGTACTACAGGGACTCAAGACGGATCGAGGGGGAGGTGACGTTCTCCTTGGCGGACATTGACCGGCCATATTCAAACACCCTTTACCGCACGGCCATCGCGGTGGGGGACTATCCTGTTGACCATCATCACTATCGTAATCCGAATTGGAGGGATCTTCCTCAGCTGGAGTTCCATCCTGTCCCGTCCTTCTCGGTTCCTTTCGGGGTCATGGTTCCGAAGGAGGCCGAGGATATTCTTGTGATAGAGAAGGCGGTGTCCGTGACCTGCGTCGCGAATGGAGCCACCAGGCTCCAGCCGGTCGTGATGGAGATCGGCCAGGCCGCCGGCATCGCCGCCGCGGTTGCCGCGCTGAAGTCAGGTGGGGCGAGGCCGCGTCTCAGGGATGTCTCTGTGCGAGAGGTGCAGGAAGGGATTCTTGCCGCCGGCGGGTATTTGATGCCTTATCTGGACATCACGCCGGACGATCCACGTTTCGCTGCGGTCCAGAGGATCGGCGCCACCGGAATCATGAGGGGGGACGGCCGGTCTGTCGGCTGGTCCAACGAGACCTGGTTCAGGATAGATGATCCGGTAAGGGAGGATGAGATATTCCTTGATGACTATTATCCGGGAAAATCCCTTTCCGATCTGGGTCTTCCTTCGTTGGATTCGCTCACCCGTGGCGACTTCGCCGTCATCATCGACAGCTTCCTTCACCCTTTCGAGTCCCGTCAGGTCACGCTCACCGGCGCTTTGGCCGAATGATGCTTTTGCGTCCGGTGCAACAATTTCTTGCCGCATTGGAAAAATTGGATTAATTTTGAAGTCTAAAACCCCGTCCGTCTATGGCAGAAAAAATCATCATTCTGGATTTCGGTTCGCAGGTGACGCAGCTCATCGGGCGCAGACTCCGCGAGCTGAACGTTTATTGCGAGATCTACCCGTTCAACAAGGTTCCTGCGCTGGACTCCTCCGTCAAGGGAGTGATCCTTTCCGGAAGCCCTTGCTCGGTGCGTGACAAGAACGCCCCGCAGATCGACCTCGGCGGCATCAAAGGCAGGTTCCCTCTTCTGGGAATATGCTATGGCGCGCAGTATCTTGCCCACAAGTTCGGCGGCGAGGTGCTTGGCTCCCTGGCCCGTGAATATGGCCGTGCGATGCTGGATGTCGTTGACTCAGAATCACCTCTGCTTAAGGGAGTTCCGGCTCACTCACAGGTCTGGATGTCGCACGGGGACACGATCGCCCGTCTGCCGGAGGGCGCGGAGGTGATCGCCTCGACCGAGAGCGTCACCAACGCTGCTTTTCACATCAAGGGCGAGCAGACCTACGCCGTGCAGTTCCACCCGGAGGTCTTCCACACGACTGAAGGCACGATAATCCTCGGCAATTTCGCTTTGGGAATATGCGGCTGCAAGGGTGACTGGACTCCTGCCTCGTTCATCGAGACGACAGTAGCCAGCCTCAGGGAACAGATAGGGGACGAGAAGGTAATCCTCGGACTCAGCGGCGGTGTCGATTCGACGGTAGCCGGCGTGCTGCTGAACAAGGCCATCGGCCACAACCTCACCTGCATATTCGTGAACAACGGCTTGTTGAGAAAGAATGAATATGAGGATGTGCTGGCTTCGTACAAGGACATGGACCTCAATGTCATCGGAGCCGACGCGTCCAAGGAGTTCCTTGACGCTCTCGCCGGCGTTACCGAGCCGGAGGCCAAGAGAAAGATCATCGGAAGGCTCTTCGTGGAGACCTTCGACAAATACGCCCGCACCATCGAGAACGCCCGCTGGCTCGCCCAGGGAACCATCTATCCTGATGTGATCGAGTCCGCCGGCATCGAGGGCATCGCCTCCAAGATCAAGTCCCACCACAATGTGGGCGGTCTTCCGGAGAAGATGAACCTGAAGATTGTTGAGCCGCTGCGTGCGCTGTTCAAGGACGAGGTCCGCAGGGTCGGCAGAGCCTTGGGCATCAAGGAGGAACTTGTCGGCAGGCATCCTTTCCCGGGACCGTCACTCGCCATCCGTATCATAGGCGACATCACCGAAGAGAAGCTGAACGTTCTCCGCGAGGCCGACGACATATTCATAAAAGGGCTTCGTGAATATGATTGCTCCTCCCTTCACCTTCCTTCCGCTTCCGATCCTCGTGTGGAGGCCTCGAACCTTTATGACGCCATCTGGCAGGCCGGAGTTATCCTGCTGCCTATCAAGAGTGTGGGAGTGATGGGTGATGAACGCACCTACGAGAATCCTGTGGCTCTCCGCGCCGTTGTCTCCACCGACGCCATGACCGCCGACTGGTTCCATTTCCCGTACGACTTCCTCGCCCAGGTCAGCAACGACATCATCAACAAGGTCAAAGGGGTCAACCGCGTAGTGTACGACATCTCCTCCAAACCGCCGGCAACGATTGAGTGGGAGTAATGCTTTAATTTCAGGCACGGAATGTGCTGTCTTTGCCATCGCTTTGAGAAAACATCTGGAATACTTGAGCGCATTGGCGCTGGTGTTGTTCGCGTTCTTCTTTGCATCAACCAACCTCTTCACCCACGTCCATGAGGGTCCGGAGGGAAAGATTGTGCATTCTCATCCGTGGAGCGGGAAGGCGCATAGTCACAGCGACACGGAGTTGCACCTCCTTCAACTCATCTCAAGCAATATATTCGAGGCGAGCGAGCGGATCAGTGTCACGGTGTCAGACAGCCCGGTTGTTCCGTATCATCCGTCAGGGGTCTTGCCGGAAGTAGCCCAGACAGTATTCCATCACGTTCTTGGACTCAGGGCTCCTCCGCTATCGTTATAATCACATGTCTACTTGAAAAGTAGAGCCGTAGTCCGCATGGCCCGCTGCCGGGTCGTGCCTATTCCCGAATTTGATATAACGATAAAATATTCATGAAAACAACACATATTTTCGCCACTGTTGTGGCTATACTCATGGTGTCCATGAGTGGACATACTTATGCAGAGAGCAGAAAAACAGACGCGAGCGTTTCCGGTCACGTCATCGACGCGAAGACCGGAGAGCATCTTCCTTACGTTACCGTGATGATAGGCGGCACCCAGATAGGCATCCAGACGTCATCTTCCGGACATTATTCAATCAGGAACCTTCCTTTGGGCAAGCATGAGATCCTCGCGACTTCAATTGGCTATAAAGACGCTTCTGTCACTCTTGAGTTCAAGGCCGGTCAGTCGTACGAGGCCAATTTCAGCCTTGAGCGGGAGAATCTGTCTCTTGACGGGGTGGTGGTCAGCGCCACCAGGAATCATTCCTCCAGAAAAGAGGCACCGGCGCTTGTCAATGTCATAGACAGCAGGATTTTCGCCACCACCTCGTCTCCGACCCTGGCGGAAGGACTGACTTTCCAGCCGGGTGTCAGGGTGGAGAACGACTGTCAGAACTGCGGATTCACGCAGGCCAGAATCAATGGCCTGGACGGCCACTATTCACAAGTCCTCATCGATTCCAGACCAGTGTTCTCGGCGCTTGCGGGCGTGTATGGTCTGGAGCAGATCCCATCCTCGATGATTGACCGCGTGGAAGTGGTGCGCGGGGGTGGCTCCGCATTGTTCGGAGCATCCGCGATCGGAGGCACCATCAACATAATCACAAAGGAAGCGATGAGTTCAAGCGCCGGAATCAGTCATGACCTCACCTCCATCGGGGTAAGCGGTGCCTTGGACAACAACACCAGCCTGAACGCATCAATGGTGACGGATGACGGAAGAGGGGGACTGTTCGTGTTCGGGCAGAAACGTTTGAGGGATGGTTATGACGCGGACGGTGACGGGTTCACGGACATTCCTATGATCAATTCCATCACAGTAGGCACAAGAGGACACCTCCGCGTGAATCCTTTCTCCAAAATCAGGCTGGAGTATCATGGAACAAAGGAGTTCCGGCGAGGGGGAGATCGTCTGGATCTTCCGGCTCATGAAGCGCTTATCGCGGAGCAGACGGAACACACGAACAACAGCGGATCTTTGAGCTATGACGGGCAAAGTCAGGATGGCCGGCAAATTTGGAACGCGTATGCTTCCGCCCAGCACATCAGAAGGAGCAGTTATTACGGAACAGGAAAAGATCCGAATGCGTACGGAAAGACCACCGACCTCACCGCGGTCTTCGGCGGTCAATATTCCTACAAGTTTGACTGTCTGCTGTTCATGCCGGCGCAGTTGACCGCCGGTCTGGAATATAACTTTGACGACCTGAACGATGTCTCCCTTGGCTATGACTACAAGACCTCTCAGAAGGTACGCATTTTCGGCTCCTATCTCCAGAATGAGTGGAAGAACGCCCGCTGGAGCCTCCTCGCCGGGGTTCGCATGGACAAGCACAGCCTTATTTCACGGCCAGTGCTCTCTCCGAGGGTGAATGTCCGCTACAGTCCTTTCCGTGATCTGAGCTTCCGCGCCGTCTATGCGGGAGGATTCCGCGCTCCACAGGCTTTTGACGAGGATCTGCACATCTCCGTCGCAGGCGGTAAACGGATACGCATCAGGCTCGCGGATAACCTGAAGGAAGAGCGTTCCCATTCGTTCAGCACTTCCGCCGACTGGTACCACACTTTCGGTACCGTCTCTCTGAATCTGATGGCGGAGGGATTCCTTACAGTGTTGAAAGATACTTATGCGCTGAGGGAGACCGGAGAAAAGGCAGATGGGGGAAAGAGCAATATAATGGAAAGATACAACGGCTCGGGCGCTAAGGTTTACGGATGCACTCTGGAGGGAAGACTTGCTGTCGCTAATGAACTCAGTCTCCAGGCAGGTGTCACTTTGCAGAGAAGCCGTTATGACATCGCGCAGAAATGGAGCGACGATCCCGATGTCGCCCCGACGCGGGAATTATTCCGCTCGCCGGATTGCTATGGCTACATGGTGGCTTCCTACAGTCCGTTCAGGAACTTTGACATAGACCTTTCCGGCACATATACCGGATCGATGCTTACTCAGCACATGGCCGGTAGCGGCACCAAAGTGGATGTCGCCGTCCGCACTCCTTCGTTCTGGGACATGGGCTGCAAGATCAGCTACGGGTTCAGCGTCCTGGACATCTGTCGTCTAAAGTTGCACGCCGGAGTCAAGAACATCCTCAATGCCTACCAGAAGGACTTCGACAAGGGGGAGAAAAGAGACTCGGGCTACATCTACGGCCCGTCCCTCCCGCGTTCACTGGTCTTCGGCGCCGGACTGAGCTTCTAAAAGTGTCCGTTGGCGTCGAAGACTTGGGAATAGTAATACGGGGCGGAATAGCCGGTCACTATGAGGCCTTTGGGAACCTCCGTGTCGGCGGTCAGTCTGCCATCCTTGTAGATCCAGAAACGGTTCGCCACCTTGCGGTCCTTGGAAAAATATTCAAAATCAAGGCTGCTCCCAAAGAGCGCTATCTCCCCCTCGTCTGACATCGCGAAACAGTCGCAGTGCTTGACAAGAGATTCTTGAGGCCCCCTGCCGTAACCAATGCTCTTGCCTACAAACGTCCCGTCGGTTCCGAATTCGTACATGTCACAGGTGTAACTGTCGAAATAATAAATATTTCCGGATGGCGTGATTCCGGAGTAGGAACGTCCTGAACTGAGCGTTGAGTCAGGGAAATCCAGACGGATTTCTTCAAGGTTGAGTCTGGTCGGCCCAGTGACCGGTTTGTCCGTTTTTACGCGCGGGATTCGTGAATAGAGATTCTTGTCGCTTTGGTTGGCGCACGACATTGCGGCTAAGAGTGAACCGGCGATGATTGTCGTCAAGGTTACGTTTTTGGAAAAAATACCACCGTTGGCGAGGACATCATCGGTACAACCCGTCAATAACCGCGATGCGGCAGTCATTCGTGGCACCATTTACCCGGACAGGGCGCGAAACGCAGGTGCCTCGTGTGACTGCCGCATCGCGGCGTCCAAACGAATATTGTTTTATTTAATATGTGCGATTGAATAGACCGGAGCGATCTTCTCAAGCCGGTTGCGGCCGTAGAGCCCGTCCAGTTCTGCGAGGAATATGAACTCGGTGACCTTGACACCATATTCCTTGCCATCGACGGTGATCTTCAGGGCGTCAAGAGCCTTGGCGATGCCCTCCGCGGTGCCGCCGGTGGCCAGAACGTCATCGATGATGGCGATCTTGAATATTCCATCCTCAGCCTTGCCGGCCGCGATGTCGGATTTGCGGAAGTAGAGATTGTCGGGGCCATATTCCTTCATAATCTCGATGCTTTGCAGGTCGTCGCCGGAGTGAGGCAGCTTGCCCTTCTTGCGGAACGGCACGACATTGGTCACTCCGCTGTCCGAGGTGAGGAGCGGCGCGCAGAACAGGAACGCGCGGGCCTCGGGGGCTGCAACGGTCGGTGCGGTCACGTGCCTGCCGATCTCGCCGATCAGCTTGGTGAAGACCTCCTTGTCCTGCATAAACGGCATTATGTCAACGAAATTGATTCCTTCCTTAGGGAAGTTTTGATAGAATTTCAGTGTCTCTTCAAACATGGCTGTTGATAACTTTGTGAATATTGTAGGGCAAAGGTATGGACTTTCTATGACATTTGTATTAATTTTGTCCTTTAATATTCAAAAAGGAACAAGTCAAATTCCTTAATATTTATGTCAAACAAATCAATCATCGCCGCCACAGTCGCAGCGCTTGCCTTTACTCTAGGAGCAAAGGCTCAGACCAACCTTCAGACTTTCTACGATTTCGGTAAGGATCGCGGTCACGTGACCACCACCCTCGAAGGTTTCTACGGGGACAAATGGGGTAACACCTTCTTCTTCGTGGACTATGACTACAACTCGAAGAACGAGAATGACAAGGTTTACGCTCCAAGCGGGACCTACTTCGAGATCGCGCGTTGCCTCAACTTCTGGCAGAACACAAAACTTGCTCCTTTCAGCTTCCACGTCGAGTACAACGGCGGCGCGTACAACGGCTACACCATCAACAACGCCTTCCTTTTCGGTGTTGACTGGTTCCTTCACAGCAAGGATTTCAAGAACACATTGAATCTCAAGGCCCTTTACAAGACCATCAACTATAACGGCGCGAAGCACGCTGACGGCAGCAAATTCAAGAGCGAGGTTCCGCTCCAGTTCACGGCTGTCTGGGGTATGCAGGATCTGTTCGGCGTTACCGGACTCCGCTTCAGTGGATTCGCTGATTTCTGGTGGGAGGACCACACCGTCTGCCCTTACGTAAATGACAAGAAGGCCGGATACCGTGACTGGACAAAGGCGGAGGACGCTCACTTCGTGTTCCTTTCAGAGCCACAGCTCTGGTACAACATCGGCCAGCATTTCGGAGTTGACAACCTCAATATCGGTACTGAGATCGAACTCTCTTACAATTTCGGAACCGGAAAGGGCTTCTTCGTGCGTCCTTGCCTTGGTACCAAGTGGGTATTCTAATATTCAACGACACTTAACAATCCAAGACAATGGCAGAAACAAAAACTCAGGCCGCCGAGCCTAAGAAGTCAGGCTGGATGACCAAACTGTTCGGATTCGATCCGTCCACGATGAAGGTCTCCACCGAGATCGTCGCCGGTATCACCACATTCCTCGCGATGTCCTACATCCTCGCCGTCAACCCTTCAATCCTGGCTGACTGCGGAATGGACAAGAACGCCCTCTTCACCACCACGGCCGTCGCCTCCATCCTCGCGACCCTCGTGATGGCTTTCTACGCCAAGCTTCCGTTCGCCCTTGCCCCTGGTATGGGACTGAACGCCTTCTTCTGCTACACGGTCTGCCTCGGAATGGGCTATAGCTGGCAGTTCGCGCTGACCGCTGTCCTTATTGAAGGTATAATATTCATAATCCTGACTTTGACGAGTGTCCGCGAGGCGATTGTGAACGCCCTGCCGCTGTCGCTGAGAAAGGCGATCGGAGCCGGTATAGGTCTGTTCATCGCGCTCATCGGCCTGAAGGGCGGCGGCATCGTCGTGGATGATCCCGCCACACTGGTTAACCTCGGCGACATCACCGGCGGCGCCGGTCTCCTTTCCGTAATCGGTCTTGTCATTACGGGCGCGCTGGTCATCTTCAACGTCCCGGGAGCCCTCCTTATCGGAATCATCGCCACCGCCGTCATCGGCATCCCTATGGGACTCACGCAGTTCCATGGATTCGTCGACACCCCGCCGTCCATGAAGCCTATCCTCTGCCAGTTCAGCGCCGACACAAGCCAGATCTTCAGCCTTGACATGCTGATCGTCGTGTTCACATTCCTGTTCGTGGACATGTTCGACACGATCGGCACTCTTGTCGGCGTGACGACGAAGGCCAACATGGTTGAGAAGGACGGACGGCCTCTGCGCATGAACAAGGCCTTCATGGCCGACGCCATCGGCACGGTCGCCGGAGCCTGCCTCGGAACAAGCACCGTGACCACCTATGTTGAGAGCGCCTCAGGCGTGGCCCAGGGTGGCCGTTCGGGTCTGACCGCATTCTCGGTCGCCGCCTGCTTCGTGCTGGCGCTGTTCTTCGCTCCGGTCTTCACCGCCATCCCTGGCTCCGCTGTCTGCCCGGCACTCGTGTTCGTGGGACTGTTCATGCTCAGCCCGATCAAGGACATTCCGCTTGACGACTTCTCCGAGTCCATCCCGGCTTTCCTTACCATGATCCTCATGCCGATGACATATTCAATCTCCAATGGTATCCTCCTTGGTCTTGTCGCCTATGTCATCCTTAACCTTTGCACCGGAAAGGTCAAGAAGGTCGGTTGGTTCATGGCCGTTTTGTCAATTTTAGTAATTCTAAAATTCATATTCTTGTAATTAATTATCGCGTAACAAATTAACAATTATGTTGCGCGATTGTTGATAACTTTAGCGATAAATGTGACCGACAGGCCGAATTATCTGCTAACTTTGTGTAAGTCGGTTCGACTCCCATTGCGGGGATCGGGCCGGCTTTGTAACCTGGATAACCAGTCGGCAATACTTATCGAAATAAAATAAACTGAATATGGATGTAACTGTACGCAAGACCAATGGCTCTTATGAGGAGTACGACAAGGTCAAACTGATGAACGGCATACGCGAGGCCTACAAGACAGCTGGCGAGGAATGTCCCGAGGCTGTGGTTGTCTCGATCGCGGAGAACCTCTACATTTACGACAAGATCACCAGCCGTGAGATCAGGCGTCAGGTCGAGGAGAGCCTGATGTCCATCAACAAGAAGGTCGCCGTGGCCTACATCGAGAAGTTCGACGCGGGTCTGGATCTGCGCAAGAAGCGCGACTTCATCCGCGACTACATCGCCGCGTCCAACGCCGCCACCGGCTCCAAGTTCGACGCCAACGCCAATGTCACCCGCAAGAACATCGTGACCCTCGGCCAGGAGCTCTACAAGGAGAACAACATCAAGCAGAACCGTTACATCATGAAGGACAAGATCAAGGCCCTGTACGGACGCTCGCTCGCGGGCCAGTACATCAAGGATCTTGAGAGTCACGTCCTTTACAAGCACGACGAGAGCGGCACCCCTGGCTACCCTTACTGCGTCGCCATCACAATGTACCCGTTCCTTGTGGACGGCCTCATCAAGCTTGGCGGTGTGTCCGTGGCTCCGACCGACCTCAAGTCATTCTGCGGCGAGTTCATCAATCTGGTATATTCAATCTCCTCTCAGTTCATGGGAGCCGTTGCGACCCCTGAGTTCCTGATGTACCTGGACTACTTCATCCGCAAGGACTACGGTGACGACTATCTTGATCACCTTGAGGACGTCGTGGAGATGAACGCCAAGAAGAGGACGCTTGTGAAAGTCATCGACAACTACTTCCAGCAGGTTGTACATTCCATGAATATGCCTGCCGGCAACCGTGGGTATCAGACGGTGTTCTGGAACATCAGCTACTTCGACGAGAGCTACTTCCGCGGCGTGTTCGGCGACTTCCGTTTCCCTGACGGCAGCGAGCCTAAGTGGGAGACCCTTTCCTGGCTCCAGAAGCATTTCATGAACTGGTTCAACGAGGAGAGGAACCGCTACATCCTGACCTTCCCGGTCGAGACGATGGCTCTGCTGACCGACGGCAAGGACGATTTCATCGACAAGGAATATGCCGACTTCACGGCGGAGATGTGGTCGAAGGGACACAGTTTCTTCTGCTACCTGTCTGACAGTCCGGACAGTCTCGCGAGCTGCTGCCGCCTTCGCAACTCGATCACCGAACTGGACAAGGTCGATGAGTCCCACAACCACACGACGCATCAATATTCAATGGGAACGGCTTCTGTGTCAACAGGTTCAAAGTCTGTGATGACCATCAACCTGAACAGGCTCATCCAGCTTGCCACCAGACGCTACTTCCTTGAGAAGAAAGGCGTTGTCATCGACGGCTCCAAGGCGCTTGCCAGGGCCGACTACGACAAGAACCAGCTTTATGAATATATCCGTGAGGCCGTGACCGAGGAGACCGAGAGGGTTCACAAGTACCAGAAGGCTTTCAACGAGATCATCAAGGACTTCCTCGCCGCGCATATGCTGGATGTCTATCAGGCTGGCTTCATCGATATGAAAAGGCAGTACCTTACCATCGGTGTGAACGGTCTTACCGACGCCGCTGAGTTCCTGGGACTTACCATCAGCCCTAACCCTGAGTACAACGAGTTCGTGGACGTCATCCTGGAGACCATCAACCGCTCCAACAAGAAGGACAAGACCTCCGACACGATGTTCAACACCGAGTTCGTTCCGGGCGAGAACCTTTCCGGCAAGAACTACAAGTGGGACCAGAAGGACGGCTTCTACGTCTCTCCTAAGCATAATATGTACAGCTCGTACTTCTACAATCCGGAGGACGACTCCCTGTCGATGATCGACAAGTTCAAGCTGCACGGCAATGAATATGTCAAGCATCTTGACGGCGGATCGGCCCTGCATATGAACGTGGCCGAGCATCTGTCCAAGGACCAGTACCGCCAGCTGCTCAAGACGGCGGCTCACTACGGCACGAACTACTTCACATTCAACTGCCGCAACACCGTCTGCAACGACTGCGGGTACATCAGCAAGGACACCCTTGAGGTCTGTCCTAAGTGCGGAAGCCACAATCTGGACTATTTGACCCGCGTGATCGGTTACCTCAAGCGTGTGTCCTCGTTCAGCGAGATGCGCCAGGTAGAGGCTCAGCATCGTTTCTACAACCATGACGGCACCGCCGCCCCCGCATCCGAGGAGGCCGCAAGAATATGATAAAATATGTTCCATCGATGACTTCTGTGGTCATCGAGGAGATACCTGACAGAGTTACCTTGGCCGTTGACATCAGCAACTGCCAAGGTAATTGTGTAGGGTGCCATTCTCCTTTTCTGAAGACCGATGTCGGGGTGGAATTGACAGAGGAAGTGATTGATTCTCTGGTCGCTGACAATTTCGGGGTGGACTGCTTCCTGTTCCTCGGTGAGGGAAGGGATCCGGAATCTCTGCTGAGGCTGGCCGCCCACGTCCGCTCCAAAGGGCTTGCCGCCGCCTTGTACTCGGGACGGAACGCGGTGGAGGACAAGATATTCGAGAATTTTGATTATGTGAAGGTGGGACCGTATATCGAATCATTCGGCCCTTTGAACTCCAAAACCACTAACCAGCGCTTGTATAAAGTCGCTCACGAAGCGGATTCATATTCATTGATGGATATCACCTCCCGCTTCTGGCATCGGGGTATCGATAGAAATGTGAAATAATATTCCGTTTTTGACGATAAAAGATTTGTAAATATTCGCTTGCATTCCCGAGAATAATTCCTATCTTTCGAGTCTTGTTTCATTTTTGTTGAAAAGATTAAAGGTAGGTTTTGTATGTATAAAAATTCATTAGGCGTGTTCCTGCGTTCCGCTGGTATGGCTCTCGTTCTTGGAGTTGTGTCCGCTATGGCTTCTTCCTGCGGCGGAAACAAGGAGAATAATGAGCCGGAACCGGTGAAAGAAAGTGTCGAGTTTACCCAGACTACGGTCTCGATTCCGATAGACGGGAATGGTACCGTCTCTTTGAAGGTCACCCCGATTGATAAGTTGGCCGATGTTGAGGTCAATGTGGCTGACGAGGATGTGATTGATTTGGACAGGACCTCTGATTCAGAAGGTTATGTCTTTACAATGAAAGCCAGGAGCCTCGGCTCGACCACAATCGTCGCTGTCCTTGGATCCAGCATCGCAAAGTGCGCCGTCAGCGTTGACCCTATCGCTGTGACGGGAATATCCTTGAACAAGACCTCCATTCAACTCGTTGTGGGTGCGACGGAGACGTTGAGCGCCAAGGTCACTCCGGACAATGCCACCAGCCCGAGCATCTCCTGGGATTCCAGCGACAAGGAGGTCGCTACCGTGGATAACGGAGTCGTTACCGCCGTCTCTGCCGGAAAGGCCACAATCACCGCGGCTTCGTCTTCTTTTACAGCTGAATGCGTTGTCGAAGTGAAAACTATCGAGGCTGAGTCGCTGACGTTGGATGTGGCTTCAAAACTGCTCACGGTGGATGAGTCTTTCATCGTGAACGCCACAATACTTCCGGAAGGAACTACTTACAAGAATGTGGAATGGACTGTAGACAATCCGGATGTTGTTAAGATTGAGCCGTTTGACGCTGTGGATTCAGACAATCTTGTCTCGGCGAAGGTTACCGCCATCACTGCCGGTAACGCGAAGTTGACCGCTGTGATCCAGGACATCAAGGCAACGTGCTCATTGTCGGTAAAATCCAAGGAAATCCCGGCCACCGATCCGAAAATAGGCGATTATTACTATTCTGACGGGACCTGGAGCGACGGAGGATTACTCTCGATAAATAAAGATGGTACCAAGGCCGTCTGGGCGACTGACAAGCCTGCTCCTATCGAGGGGAAGACCGTGATCGGAATCGTGTTCCAGACAGATCCGGCCAGGTTCTCGGAAGTTGAACAAAAGCAGGGATTCACACACGGGTTGGTGTTCTGCACAAAGGGAGCCCACGCTCCTGGCGCCCAGTTGACCAAGTACGCTATGAATGAGGGAATTGACTGCATCGGTAACCATAAGCTTGGTAGCAGCTATTACAACGACATCTATGGTCAATTGTGGACGGCCACAGTCAAGGATAGATACCCGGGCTCCCAACTTGCGCAATATCCTGCTTTTGACTGGACTGTCACGGACTTTGTCCCGGCGGCTCCTGCCAAGACTTCCGGTTGGTTTGTTCCGAGCATCGGACAGCTTTGGGATTTTATGGCGAATTTCGGAGGTGAGGAAATCGCTCAGTATCTTGCCCAGCTTCGTGACTATGGTTATGATGTCACGTACTTTGGAAATGTGAAGCTTTCCTACAAGCCGATGGATGCCATCAACGCTCATTTCGCCAAGATTCCGGCCGCTCAAAAAGAAGATCTTGCATATTCGATGACAAGAAATGGTCAAGGAGTATGCCAGATAATGTCTTCCACCATTTATGACAACACTGATGGTCAATGCTGCATTTTCTGGCTTGGCGAGAATCAGGAATTCGAGCCGTACTGCGAATGGATGAACAAAGATTTCATCTGCCATCCTGTGCTCGCTTTCTAGTTGGACGCTAATTTAGTATAATTCAGTATAATTATGAAAAAGGTATTTTTGACATTGCTTGCCGCGGCGTCGCTCTGCGCCTGCAATGGTGACCTGAAGGACAGGGTGGACACTCTGGAAACCAAGGTCGCCGCCCTTGAATCCAAGGTGAATGAGAACGTAAGTTCCATCGCGAAACTTGCCGAAGCCGCCGCCAATGCGGTGACTATCGCGTCAGTGACTCCGAATGAGGATAAGACAAGCTACACAATCAAATTCAGTGATGGTAAGACCGCCGTCCTGACAAACGGAAAGGACGCCGAGGCTCCGGTAGTCGGAATGAAGGAGTTCGAGGGTGAGCTTTATTGGACTGTCAACGGCGAGTTTATGACCAACAACGGAGCCAAGGTTCCGGTTTCGGGCAAGACTCCTCAGTTCAAGATCCAGGATGGCAAATGGTATGTCTCTTATGACGGGAAGGCTTGGGATGAGGTTCCAGTGTCAGGCACTGTCGAGCCTAAGCTTGAAATGACAGAGACTGAGACCGAGTATGTATTCACGCTCGGCGAGACAGTCATCAGGATCGTCAAGGAGAAAGCCTTCGCGATCAAAGTCAAGGCTGACTCAAGGATGGTTGTCTCAGGACAGGTTGTCACAATAGGCTATACTCTGTTCGGCGCAGATGCGACCACCCACGTTGTCGCTGAGTCCAAGGGCCTTGAGGCCGAGGTTGACGAGGCCAGTTCAACGGTCAAGATCACCGTTCCGAAGACGATATCCGCCGATGCCTATGTTATTGTCAAGGCTGTGCGCAACAGTGACGGCAAATATTCCGCCCAGTATATTTCCTTTACCCAAGGGGAAACTTATGGCACTTTCGGCGGTGTCATAGTAAAGGATGGTAATGAATATCTTAACTGGTAAAACGAACTGAAATGAAAAAGTCATTATACATCGCGGCCGCTCTTATGTCAGTAGTCGGCTGCTCCAAGTCAGAAATCGCTCCGGAAACCTCCGGAACGCACGACATCAAAGTCTCAGTGGCTGTCAGCACGGGTGCGGACACAAAGGCTGTGTTCGATGGCGACAGCCACATCAAATTCGAGAAGGGTGACTATTTCTATGCCGCTGTGGCGAAGAAGGAAACTCCCACCAAAGGTGTCAAGGTCGCAAAAAGCAAAGGAGCTGCCGCCGGAGTGTATTACTCTATTTTCAGAATCAAGGATTTCGAGGCCACTGCTCCTGTCTTCGATGGCGAGCTTTGGAGCATAGTGGACGCTGATTTTGCCAATGAATATAATTTCTACGGCATATTCCCTGCCGCTGCCGTAAATACGGCTTACTCTGAGGAAGACCTCACGTCCTGGATTGTCAAGATTCCTGAGGAGCAGACCGCCACTCAGACTTCCTGGTACAACCGTGCGGACATAATGCTCGTGAAGCCGACCACAATCTCGACTTCAAACAATACTCACAATGATGAATATGGTGAGTATTCCACCGTCAACAGTGAGAAACTTGAGTTCGCTCACTTGTTCGGTTTTGGAAAAATATCATTCGCTGGAGTTCCGGACGCCTATAAGTCTCAGGTTGTGAAAAGCGTAAGAATTGAGGCTGTCGGTGAGAACAAGGCTCTTGCCGGACGTTTCAGCGTTGACATCACCAAGGACGTTTACGATGCTGATGTAAAGTCAACATCTCCAGTCTCATACATCAACCTTCCAGGCGATGGTACGACCACGGTGTCCGACTATGTGGCTTGGTTCGTTGCCAACAACGGTGAATTTGATGTCAAGATCACTGTTTTCACCAACAAGGCTGATCTGGTGTTCGAGCGTAAGGGACTCGTCATCGCACGCAGCGCGATCACTTCACCTATCGTCAACTACAAGAGCTCTGATGTCGTGACATCACACGATGTGGCTCTTGCTGAAGGTGAGACCTGGACAAACACGCCGGCATATTCCAAGATCATCAATAGCTCTTACAAGGAAAGGGCTTGGGGCGATGGAGACAAGAAGATGAATTTCTCCATCTCATATCCTGGGTCAAACAATGGCAATTACGGAACGTCCTTATATACTACGGATGGCTATACCCAGGGACTTGCCAGCTCGACTATCATAGGTGGAAAGGTCGTTCTTTCTTCCGCGGCTGATTTCAGTGGCGTGAAAATCGTCAAGGCTAATCTTGGTATCTACACAGATGACGCTACCGCAGACTTCACTATGAGTCTTGTCAAGGATGGTAAGACTTATGTTCTCGGCAAGTTCAACATCGCTGGTAGTGGCAAGAATCCTGACGGCAAAGATTACTATTTCCCGGCCAACTCTGAAACCGAGTCTGGACAGCTTGTTCTCACGGTGGATAATCTGTCCAACCAAAGCTGCCGTCCTTACATCGGTGCGCTCAGCATCAATCCGGCTCCTGGAATCGTACTTGACAGCAAGACGATCAAGGTGGCGAAGACGGCCCATTCCGAGAGCGTTGATTGTGGTGTCTATGCGGCTACCGGTGATCCTACCGTGACTGTCGCTGATGATGCTAAGTCCTGGCTTTCCGCTTCCTGGGCTTCCAACAAGCTCACTGTGACCGTGACAGAGAACACCGGCAAGAAGAGAGCCGGAACGATCACCATCAAGGCCAAGGGCTTGTCAGAGACCACAGAGACTGTTACTGTCGAGCAGGCCAGTGCCACCGCTGTTACGTATAAACTTTCTGTGACCGCTGCTGATATGTACAAGGTTCTAAAGGCAGAGGCTGACAAGCTTACAAATGAGGGAAAGGAGGTTGATCCGTTGTCCGGCTATCCTGTCACAGCAAAGTTCACGGCCAAGGACGTGAATGATGCGACGAAGACCACGGAGGTGGAGATCTATGGCGACAAACTCTACATCGGCTCTGCCACCGAGACCTCTTTCAAGTCCAAGGGAAGCATCAAATGCACATCGGCTGTCGGTGCGATCTCCAAGATTGTTGTCGTTGCGGACAAGAAGATGAAGGCGGGCGCTTACGATGATCTTATCTTGAAGTTGTCCTCTGACGGAAGCTCCTGGTCAAAGGTCAACAGCAATGCTTTGTCTTACACTGGTGAAGGTCCTTACACCAGTACGGCTGTGATAGAGGACGATTCTATCAATTGGTTTGACATAGCTGTTACCGCTTGGGGTAGTTCGACACCGATCTACAGTTTTGAAGTAACATTTACGACCGACTGATGAGTGGATTAAATAATCTGTTCAAGATGATTGTGGCTATGGTTCTTACCATAGTCACAATTTCTTGTGAAAAGGATAATGGCGGGTCAGGGATTGACTCCACCATCAATATTTCCGGAAAGAAGTTGTTGACGGTCTCGTCGGAGGCTTCCGGATTCGAGGTGAAATATTCAGTGACAGGAAGCGGGGCCGGCCAGGCTGTGACCGCTGTCTCCGATCAGGATTGGGCTGTCGTGGACGGCAGCGTGCCGGGAACTGTTTCGGTTTCGGTCGGCGCCAATCTTTCCGCAGAGGACAGGACTGCCGTGATAACCTTGACCCTTAAGGGGGCCGAGGACGCTTTTGTGACCGTTCTCCAGTCTTCTGATCCGGATTACAGAATTGACACCAAACAGAGCTTTGCTCTGGCCGTCACAGATGTCGAGGCTTCCAGTGCTTTTGTCACCATCGCCCCTACGAACTCCGATTCGTACTACTGCTATGGTGTCGTCACCGCTGAGCAATACTCCAAGTTCAACGGTGACGGAAAGGCTTTTGTCGCTGACTATGCCAAGCAGTTGATCGACTATGCCCGTAAGGCTGCCGAGGTCAACGGACAGGAATTCTCTCTTAAGAATTATCTTGCAAAGGGCTACAAAGCACACTCTTACGATGGGTTTACACCTCTGTCGGACTACTATCTGTTCGCGTTTGATATGACTTTGGGCGGGGAGTGCAGCGGCAATGTCGCGGTGAAGAAGTTCACAACGAAGAAATATCCTGATTCGGCTCCTGATTTCAGAATCACTGTGGATGCGGACGCTAACGTCAAGGTGGTCCCGTCCGATGCCTCTGTCACTTATGTGCTGACTGTCGATTCTTATGAGGTCTGGAGCAAGAGCGCCACTCCGAAAGCCTGTGCCGAGGATTTCCTCAAATGGGTTGAGGAAAGTGACTACTCCATCAGGTCGTTCATGCATCAGGGTGAGTTCTCGGAATGCTATTATAATCCTAAGGCTCAGATGGGTAACCTTACCACCGGAGATTATGTGGCGTATGCTTTCGGGTACAACGGCTCGAAGATAACAACCGGGATCTCCTATCTGAAATTCCATTTTGACGAACCGAAAAAGTAAACTTGAATGAAGATTCCATCATTGCTCAGGCTGACCGCGTTGGCCTGTGCGGCTGCGATAGTATTCGCTGCCTGTGGCGGCAACGCCGAAGACAACGAGGAGCCTACCTCGACTTTTGATGTGAAGGTCAAGCTCCTCAGCATCGGGTCTGAAGGTGGCAAGCTTGCCGTCGATTACAGCATCAAAGGCTCCAAGGAGGGCAACACCGCCGAGGTCTCGACAGACAAAGACTGGATCCATCTCGGCAAGACCTACAGCACGACGTTCAGTTTCAATGTTGACAAGAACGAAACCGGAGAGGACAGAACCGGAGAGATCAAGATGACCTGCAAGGGTGTCCAGCCGCTGACTCTTGTCGTGAGCCAGGGCAAGGAAGGCTCATCCTCACAGGCTTACAACAAGTTCAAGATTGAGGTCAGCGAGATCACGACTTCTTCCGCGAGGGTGGTCATCACTCCGGTTAACGCCGCTGAGACCTACCTCTACTCGATCGTCAGCAAATCTGACTACGATAGGTTCGCCAATGTTGAGGCTTACATCAAGAAGCGGATCGAGCAGATAAAGGAAATGTGTGCCATCTATGGGATGAACCCGAACTCTTTCCTGACCAAGGGCACGTTCGACACGGCCAAACTGGAGACTGCCCGGAAGACCACGATTATGGACAACACGGCATATTATGCCTCTGCCTTTGACCTCAGTTTCGATGACAAGGGCAACGCCAGCTACAGCGGGAAGATCGATCTTTGCGAGTTCCGCTCCAAAAAGGCCACGCAATCCAGCATGACTCTGTCTCTGAGCGTCTCCGGCACGCATCTCAACGTCACGTCCTCATCGTCAGGTGACACCTGGATCTGTGATGTGGTGTCCAAGGATGCGTGGGACGAATTCTCAGTGCCGGAGGATGCCGCGCACACCTACATCTCCACGATGACCCAGTACGGCGCGTTGACCCTGTACAAGGGAAGCCAGAGTGTTGATGTCTCCGGCAGCCTGACAGAGAGGGGCAAGGAATATGTCGCGTTCGCGGTGGGTTACAGGCAGTCCGACACGGACGGCGGTCTGACAACAGAAGTCAAGTACATAACTTTCAAGTATTAGTTTATGAATATATTCAAAAGGAAGGCGCTTCCTTTCACCGCCATTTGCGCGGCTCTCGCCGTGTCAGCGGCTTGTGAGAAGCAGGAATCGCCGGAACATAATGGTGGTGAGAAGTCCGGACCGATCATAATCAATGAGTCTCCGGCCGCCATCAAAGGTGAGCTGATCATAAAGATCAAGGGCTCGGATGTGGGGACAAGGTCCGCCGGTTCGTCTGACGATGCGCTGGACGGCACCCGTGAGGTCTCCGAAGTGCTGGCACAGAACGGAAAGTTCCGTCTGGAAAGGCTTTTCCCTGAGTGCGGACGTTTCGAGGCCCGCACCCGCGCGGAAGGGCTGGACACTTGGTACATAGCCAGCTTCGACAAGACTTTGGAAACTTCGGATGTGGTCGCCCAACTGAAGAAATGTGGCTCGGTGGAAAGCATTGAATATTCACTGCCGGTCGTGATGTCAAGCGCTGAGGGAGAGGGCTCACCGTCAATCGCTCCGATGGCGTTGTCGGCCAGCCGCAAGGAAGTGTTCCCGTTCAACGAGAGCAGGATGGTCCAGCAGATGCAGTGGCACTACAACAACACCGGCTCGATCTTCGGAAAGGCCGGTCTGGTCGGCGCCGACGCTGATGTGTGGGCAGCGTGGAAACTCTGCGCAGGCAACCCGGATGTCATCGTGGCCGTGATTGACCAGGGTGTGAAGTACGATCACGAGGACCTTGCCGACAATATGTGGATCAACAAGGGTGAGATTCCTGGCAACGGAATCGATGACGACGGCAACGGCTACATTGATGACATCCATGGATTCAATTTCGTGGACAACAAAGGCACGATCATAACATCCTCGAACCTTTCGCACGGCACGCACGTCGCCGGAACCATCGCCGCCGTCAACAACAACGGCATCGGCGTGAACGGAATCGCCGGTGGATCAGGCAATAAGGATGGTGTCAGGATAATGACCCTCCAGACTCTCGGCGCAAGCGAGAACGGTTCCTCAGGCTCCGGGCTCGGCGGAATCGTCAGGGCTATGAAATATGCCGCCGACAACGGGGCTGTCATCTGCCAGAACAGCTGGGGCTACAACCAGAAGCTCAGCTGGAACACTTGGACACGCAGCTCGTTCTCGGCTCTGAGACGCGCCATCGACTACTTCGTCAAGTACGCCGGCGTTGACGAGAACGGCGAACAGACCGGCCCGATGAAAGGCGGAATCGTGATCTTCGCCGCCGGCAACGAGGCTGTCAACCATCAGTCATTTCCTGCCGCGGACAAGAGCGTGGTGAGCGTTGCCTCATATTCTTACACCGGTGACGCGGCATATTACACCAACTACGGCACTTGGGTGGACATCTCCGCTCCGGGCGGCGACACCTACGCAGACAGCAACTATGGCGGCGTTTACAGCACCAGCGTCAATGAGGACGGTACCTCCGGCTATGAGTATATGCAGGGAACATCTATGGCCTGTCCTCACGTCAGCGGAGCCTGCGCCTTGGCCGTTTCCTATTACTACGGCAAGGAACAGAGGATGGGACTGACTCCGGATATGCTCCGCTCGGCGCTTCTTAGCTCCGCCCGTCCGATCAACGCCAACCTCAGCGCTCCGTATGTCGGGAATATGGGCGTAGGAATGCTCGACACCTACCGTCTGCTTCAGTATATGGGCTATCTGGGAGAGATCCCGGCTCAGACCCTCACCGCCGGCCAGACAAAGACACTGGAGATGTCGGAATATTTCCCGTCGGTACAGGTGCTGTCATATTCAGTCTCGGATCCTGCTGTCGTGAAGGCTTCTCTGTCGAAGGGAGTCCTCACGCTTGAGGGTGTGTCTTCCGGAACGGCGGAAGTCACTGTCTCTGACGGTAATTCAATGTTCAAGACAATAAAGGTAACAGTCAACTGATGAACAGATCAATCATAACGAAATTGTCTTTCGCCCTTCTTCTGGCGGCTGTCGCCTGCACAAAGGAGGAGACCCCGGAGCGGACTTCGCTGCCGGAGCCGAAGGTTCGTGTCTCTGATGTCACCAGCACGTCTTTCAACGTGTCTTGGGATGTAGTCACTGACGCTGGAGCCTACACTTACATATTCAATGACAATGACACTGTGACGACAAGGGAGCGTTCGGTCTCGTTCGCTGACCTTGAGCCGTCGGTGGAATATTCATTCTCCGTCAGGACTGACGCGGGGACTAACGGCGACTATCTGGATTCGAGGTTCGTCACCATCCACGTCATCACGGAGGGGGAGAGTGTCCTTGAGGCGCCGGAGCCTGTTCTGGTGGCCGCCTACAAGTCAAGGACCATCATAAACTGGAAACCGGTCGCCGGGGCGTCGGCTTATGAATATTCAGTCGCCGGGATGACCGGCAAGGTCGAGGCCTGCTCTGTGGAGCTTAGCGGGTTCGACGGTTCCACTGACTATGTGTTCCGTCTGAAGGCCCTGTCAGGGGAGAAGTATGTGAACGATTCGCCGGAGGCGGAGCTCAAATTCACGACACGCCCCGCGTCCGAGGATATTCCTCAGATAATTATGTCGCTTCTTGAGTGCGGCTCTGACTACGCCAACTTCAATGTCTATGCGGTTCCGGATTTCCGCTATGTGTATTTCGGTGTACCGGCAAGCTATTTCATCGACCATTCCGACACCGAGATCAGGGACACTTATCTGAAATATATGCTGGACGCCATCAATGACAGCAATATGACTGTCGAGGGTGGGATGTCTTATTATTCCAAGACGGGTTCGTCCAACTACTCCGAGTACCCGCTCTATCCGGAGCTGTCGTACTACATCGTGGCGTTCGGAGTCAGCCTTGACGGAAAGGCCACGACTCCTTTGTACAAGCTTTCCGCCAAGACCAAGGCGCACGACACGATGACCGAACCATCCCTCGGTGGGGCTGACTGGTTCAGTCAGACGATGTTCCATTCCGTGTTCGGCCAGTACAATTCCACCAATTGCGTCTGGACCAACTGGACTGGAAATGGCGTGGCCAAGATGAACTATGTCCTCACTTCGACATATTCATTCAATGTTTATTTCGGAGGGTCGTTCGATCTTTTCAGGCGCTACACCGCGCTTAAGGGAAGCGCTGTAACAGATGCGGAATATATTGAGAAAGTCAATGAGGAGTCAGGGCTTACCACCCGATTCGCTCCGTTGTCAGCCGCTAACTCCTACACATTGGGAACGTTGGCGATCAATGAGTCCGGTGATTCGACGTTCGTGGTGAACACCCTGGCCACGATGGCTTCGGCCACATACTATGACTGGGCCTTCGTCACGCTTGGTACAAGCCCTTCATATCCGGCTTCCACCTCGTTGTCGGCGGTGGTGTCAATAGCTTTCGACGCCACGGAATCCTTGAATATCCAGGTTTCCGGCGGACGCTACCTGATCTGCCGCAGCTCCGAGCTGGAAGGTGTGACATTGACCGATGCCGCGAAACTGGTGAAGGAAAAAGGGACGGATTTCTCATCGACACAGATCAAGGTTCTGAATATGACCGGAAAGATTTCGATGTCGTTCGGAACCGACACTCCTCTGGAGCCGGGCACAAAGTACACGTTGCTTGTGTCCTTGACCTCCGCGAGCGGGGACGAGGTCCTTCGTTACGCCACCGCTTCCACCGCTGAAGGCACGAAGACAAGATCGGCGTACAACAGCGAGCCTAAGGGACGCATCGAGGTCAATGCTCCTGTGATCCTTGACACTTACGAAATAAGCAGATAGATATGAAACTGAACAAGATATTGCGAATGATCGTCCTGGTTCCGCTGCTGTGCGCCACTGCTGTGGTGTCGGCTCAGAACAAGGCGGTCACTGTCAGCGGAAAGGTCGTTGACAAGACAGGCGAGCCTGTCATCAGCGCGGGAGTGTTCATCAAGGGAACCACTGTCGGAACCGTGACGGACTTCGAAGGAAAGTACACCTTGACCAATGTGCCGTCAGACGCTGTCCTTACTGCCTCGAACCTTGGCTACACCACGGCCGAGCAGGCTGTGAACGGGAAAACAGTTGTGGATTTCGTCCTGCAGGACGAGTCCGTGATCCTGGACGATGTGATCGTCGTGGCCTACGGTACGGCGAAGAAGGAATCATTCACCGGTTCCGCCAGCGTGGTGAAGGGCGATGAGCTCAGCAAGAGGCCGGTCGGTAACCTCACGAAATCTTTCGAGGGAGCCGTGGCCGGAGTCCAGGTGACTTCCGGAGGCGGCCAGCCTGGCGAGGGAGCGTCTATTATGGTGCGTGGAGCCGGATCGGTGAACGCTTCGTCCAGCCCTCTGTATGTTGTGGACGGTGTGCCTTATGACGGAGCCATCAGCGCCATCAATCCCGCGGACATCGAGACGATGACAGTGCTGAAGGACGCTTCGGCAGGTGCCCTTTACGGAGCCCGTGGAGCGAACGGTGTCATCGTGATCACCACCAAGAAAGGAAGCAAGGACAGAGTGAACGTAAGCTACAAGGGTAACTTCGGCGTGGCCTCCAGAGCCTTGAAACGCTATGACCTTGTCGGAATGAGCGACTATGTCGAACTGACCTACGAGGCCCTGCGCAACTCCGCCCAGTACGGCACCGGAATGGATTTCGAGGCCGCGAGCGTCTATGCCGCCGACAACCTTGGCCAGACGATCGGCGGACTGAAGAATCCTGAATATTACAACCCTTACAAGAACTACTCTTGGTCAGAGTTGGTCAACAAGGAGTCCGGGAAGATCCAGGAGGACGCTGTGGCGGCCTGGAACGAGAACTGGATGGACGAGATCAGCAACGACAAGGCTTTCCGTACCGAGCACGTGCTTTCGGTCAGCGGCGGAACCGAGAAGACAACCTATTTATATTCCTTGGGTTACTACAAGGAGAACGGTACACTTCAGAACACTGACTTCGACCGTTTCACCGGCAGGATCAGCGGGGACGTGCAGGCCACGGACTGGTTCAAGATGGGAATGAGCGCCAACCTCGCGCACGCGGTGTCCGATTTCCAGGACGCCACCGGAAGCGCGACCTCGAACGTCTGGTACACAGCCCAGTTTATGGCTCCTGTCTATCCTGTTTACCTGAAGGATATGGACGGAAACGATGTGCTTGACGCGGCCGGGAACAGGCAGTATGAATATGGCTCCGAGGAGGACAACGGCTACGCCAACCGTGTCACCGCGCAGGGATTCAACTCCAAGGCCGAGCTGTACGACAACAAGGCTTACTACAAGCGCAACTCCGTGTCCGCCAGAACGTTCGTGAAATTGGGAACAATCAATAAGGACGCTTTGCTGTACGGCCTCAATCTCGACATCAATCTCGGTGTGGACTTCACTGACTACGGCCGCACGACGACCAACGACAAGTACCACGGAAACGCCGCCTCACAGGGCGGAACCGTCAGCAAGTACAACACCAGGACGATGAGCTACACGCTCAACGAACTGCTGACCTACCGCAGGAAGTTCGGGGAACATTCCGTTGACCTTCTCGCGGGCCACGAGTACTATCGCTACAATTACAACTACCAGCTGGGGTCCAAGAGCGGCATCGTGGACGGCATCGACGAGCTCGGCTCGGCGGTGACCACGCTCAGCAACACGTCATATTCAAATGACTATGCCATCGAGTCGGTGCTCGCGCGTCTGAACTACGGTTTCCGTGACCGCTACTATTTCGACGCTTCCTGGCGTACCGACGGTTCGTCCCGCTTCCACAAGTCCAACCAGTGGGGTAACTTCTGGTCAGTCGGAGCCTCGTGGAGAATCTCCGAGGAGAACTTTATGAAATCCACTTCCGACTGGCTCAACAATCTGACACTCAAGGCTTCGTACGGAGTGCAGGGTAACGACAACCTTGGCTCGTACTACGTTTGGCAGGGCCGTTTCAGCTATGGTTGGGCCAACGGAACCCGTCCGGGCTCGACCGCCTCTTCCATTGAGAACAAACTCGTCACCTGGGAGAAGAACGGTAACCTGAACACCGGTATCGAGGCCAGCATGTTCGGCGGAAGGCTCACAAGCACCATTGAATATTATTCCCGCAGAACCCGGGATATGCTTCTTAACAACCCTCTCGCCATCTCATCCGGATTTTCAGGCTATGACGACAATGTCGGCTCGATGGTGAACAGGGGATTGGAAACTTCGTTCAGAGGAGTGATATTCGATCGTTCCAACTTCCATTGGGACGCCTCTTTGATGCTTTCGATGAACAGGAACAAGGTGACGGAACTCACTTCTTCGCAGGATGTCATCAACTATGGCAGCGTCGTGATCGAGAAGGGTAAGCCGATCTACACATTCTATATGTCCAAGTCGGCCGGAGTCTCACCTTCGACCGGCCGTCAGCTCTACTATGCCTACTACCGCTACGCCGTGGACAAGACGGGTTCCATAGTGACCGAGAAGTGTGATGAATATGTCACCGACAATGTTGGTCTGGCTTCTTTGAGCAAGTACTACTACGGCAGCCGCCAGGCTTTGTTCTCAGGCAGCTTCTCGTCCAACTTCACCTTCTTCAAGAACTTCGACTTCTCGTTCCTGACCACGTTCTCGGTCGGCGGAAAGATCTACGACAGTCTGTACGGCGGCGCGATGAATGTCACCTACGCCGGAAACAACTGGCACAAGAACGTGCTCAGGCGCTGGCAGCAGCCGGGTGACATCACGGATGTCCCTCTCGTTGAGATCGGAGGCAGCCGCTCCAGCACCGGAGAGGAACTGATCGACGCTTCCTATTTCGCCATCAAGAACATCACCCTCGGCTACACCCTTCCTTCCTCATTGACAAAGAAGGCCGGGATCGGGGCCTGCAGGGTGTTCGTCACCGCTGACAATCTGGCTCTGTTCTGCAATATGAACGGAATGGATCCTCAGTACAACTTTACCGGAACAGTCTCCTACACCTACACCCCGTCAAGGGTTGTGGCAGCGGGAATTGACATAAACTTCTAACGGAATGAAAAAGATACTATCAATAATGTCGGCGGCCATTTGCGCCGTTTCCTGCAACCTGGAGTTCCAACCTACGGATTCCGGCTCCGGAGAGGATCTCCTGAAGTCGGCGACCACGGCCGTGACCATCGTGGACGGAATCTACAGGACAATGTGGACCGCCGGTTGGTCAACCGGTGGAAACGCCCACCAGTGCTTCGGAATCTCCGCCTACAACATCGCACTTGAGTCGATGGCCGATGACTTCATTATGCAGAGCCAGGGCAACGGGTGGTTCTGGTACGACCACTGCTACAACGTGAAGTCGTTCTACACTTCGGACAGTTTCCGTCCGTATGACGTGTGGAACGCCAACTACACTTGGATCTCCAACGCCAACTATGTGATCTCCGCCGAGAAGACGATGACCGGAAGCGAGGTCGATGTGGACTATGTGCTCGGCAACGCCTATGCGATCCGTGCCCTGTCATATTTCAATCTGGCTAACTGGTTCGCCCGTCCGCCTTACAGCGCGCTGCAGGAAAAGTTCCGTTGGTCAGACCCTTGCGTGCCGATCTACACCGAGCCTACCGGCAAGGATTTCGTTGGCAAGAAGCGTGAGAACCTTGAGACAGTCTTCGCACAGATCAACTCAGACCTTGACACGGCCATCGATCTGCTCGAAAAAGGTGACGCGTCTGTCCTCGGAGGCACAAAATCCCATATTTCCTATTATGTCGCCCTCGGCATCAAGGCTCGTGTAGCTTTGGCTGCGGGAAATTGGGAGACCGCTTTGGCCGCTTCGGAGAAGATCATAAAGTCCGAGGAATATTCGATCGGCGGGACTTCCGAGCTGATGAACGGAATGAACTCCCTCTCCGCTTCCAACGTGATGTGGGGCGCCGGGATCGAGAACACCGAGCAGGCCGGAGGCTACGCCAGCTTCTTTGCCCATATGGACAACGTGGACGGGGCCTATGCCCAGTCCGCCCCTAAGCTGATCAACTCCAGCCTGTACAAGCAGATCCGTCCGGGAGACATCCGCCGGGCCTGGTGGGATCCGGACGACAAGGAGTCTCCGTACATCTCCAAGAAGTTCAAGTTCACGAATGTTGCCGCCTGGCTTGGGGACTACATCTATATGAGGGTCGAAGAGTTCTACTTTGACGCTGCCGAGGCCGCCCTCCGTCTTGGGGACAAGGACAAGGCTGTCCGTTACCTCAACGCCGTGATGCAGAAGAGGGACGCCACCTTTGACGCTTCCAGTCTTGACGGAACCATGCTTGGATCACTCACGACATCCTGGACCGGCTCCCTGCTTGAGAACATTCTCGTTCAGAAGAGAATAGAGCTTTGGGGTGAGTTCGGCCGTCTTGTGGACGTGCGCAGACTCGGACAGGGTATCGACAGGAAAACCTCCGACGGATTTGCCGCGGAGTGCATCTCCACGATGTCCGGCAACGGCATCAACCTCACCAACCCTGACACCTACGACTGGGTGATGACCATCCCTCAGGATGAGATCAACAACAACCCTAACATTAACGAAGAAGATCAGAATCCATAATGGAAAAGTTTTTAAGAATATTGTTGTGCGCCTCCGCCGCATTGCTTTCCTTGGTCGCCTGCGATCAGGAGCAGATCGGCGAGATGGCCTCTCCCAATGATTCGGACAACAAGGAGATCCATTTTGTCCAGAAAAGCCTTGTGAAAGAGTTCGAGCAGGGAACGAAGGAAGGTGAGTTCACCGTTGTGCTTGCCAGAAACGGCAACAAGGGCACTTACCGTGTGTTGCTCCAGAAGAGCGGCAAGAACGCGTCCCTGTTCTCTGTACGTGACACGGTGGTCATTCCTGACGGGCAGTACAGCGTCGAGGTCCCTGTGACCGTGAACATGAACGCTGTGGTGCTTGGATCCAGTGTCACCGCCTCCCTCTGCATAATCGGCAGGGACGCGGAACTCGGCGATGATCCGGCCTATATCACACAGTACAGTGATTTCCTTGATCTTACCGCATCGTTCACCCTGGAGTGGGAACCATATATGAGAACCACCGAAAGCGGCGAGCAGGTGCAGCAGACAGCGACATATTACTACTCCCAGTTCTACGAAGGCTATCAGCGTGGAATGCTGGTGGAGCGCGCAAAAGGCACCACCAACATATTCAGACTTCTGGATTGGGGAGCCGGTGTCAACTTCTTCTTCAAGGTGAACAGCGACAATTCCGTGGTTGTGCCGGGGCAGTCGATAGGCTACTACTACAGCGGCAGCGATGAATATGTCTATGTCTCAGACATCGCCCAGTACCTCGGTGACGAAGCCTATTATGACCGTTTCCCTTGCACGTTCGACGGCAAGCAGACGTTCACCCTTAACCTGGCATATTATGTCACGGACGGAATGTTCGGCTACGGTCCCGAGAAGATCGTCTTCGCCGGTGATCATGACAACGATCCTGTTGTCGCGGCGACTTACGAGGGTGACGGAAAATTCTCCTTTGAGTTCAACAGCTTCACTTCTTCATGCAAAGCCGTGGTTGTGGAAGGTGACGTCACCGGAGACACCGCGGAACTGAACAAGGTTTACAAGCAGATCTGTCTTGGCCAGCGGGATGACATCCGGACATTCTCCGAAAACACACAGCAGTGGACTCCGTCGGTTCCGTCCAACACGTTGATAGCCGTGCCTTTTGATGCGGAAGGCAAGCCTGGCGAGATGATTGCCATACGCTTCACCTACGATCCGGACGGCACGATAGCTCCAGAGGTTCTGGAGTTCAGCATCAGCCCTTACAGTGTTGACCCGTATTCCACTATGGTCTGGAAAATTCGTACGAGGAACGCCGCGTCTGTGCGTTACATTATGATGGATAAGGATGTGCTTGATTATTATGAGGAGAACTATCCTCTTGACCAGATTCTTGGAATAGGATCTAAATTAGACGCGGATAACCTTGCCGCAAGTGAAGGACCGGACGGGCTTACCCTTTATTATCAGGGACTTTCGGAAGGTGGAGCCTATCGAGTCCTCGCTGAGGTTACCAACAGGTACGGAGACAAGGTCTATGTCACGGATTCAACCGTTCTGGCATCACATGCGGACAAGTTCAAAGCCGTGAGTCTGGATGATTTTGTCGGGGCCTACATCGTGAACGCTGACGTGAAGACTTCCGACAGCAATCAGGCGAGCACGGAATCCTTCCGTGTGGACATCATCAAGACTGGAGAGAACACCGTGATGATCAAGGGTTTGTGCAACTACAGCTCGTACTCTCCGGCGATCACCGGAACTTACATCCCGGAGGAGCATTGCATCCGTTTGCAGTCTCAGAATCTCGGTGAGTTCAGCTACCTGAACGTGGTCTTCGGCTTCGTCGCCAACCTTTATACCGGAATCTGGGGTCAGTCCAGCAGTATGGAATTCGGTTTCTGCGATGACGGCCTTCTGCGCTGGCGCACGACCGCAGGCTCGGAGATGAACCTGACCGGCTACAAGTTCCTACTCTTCGACGGAACCTCCTACACCGGCTACGCCGTCGGCGATAAGACCTACGAGAACATCCTGATGCAGAAACTCTGATTGATAAGGGGGCAGGACCGGTTGCCGAAATAAAAAAATTGGCCTATATTTGCGAAATAATGCCGTGTGGTGATATTTTGTTGAATATGAGGAAATCCGGTTTTGGAATAGGTCTTGTCTCCATAATATTGTCGATGGTTTTGCCGTTGGCGAACGCGACGGAGATCCGTGCCTGGACTGCAGATGAGCTAGATGGTTGCAACTTTGGGCTTACATTCCGTTCCCACAAGTACCCGCTTGATGAAAGGACAGGACTGAACCTCACACCTGACAGGCATCTGAACCTGAGTCACGGATTCTCCATTGATTTTGATCTCTGTCTGAACCGTGAGGATGCCGCATACGGCTATGTGATGAGATTGATTTCAGGGAATCGTTCAGCATTGGACATAAATGCGAACATTAATACCGGGAATCTTAATTTCGTCCTTATCCGCGACGGCAACACATTCACGAATGTTCCGTATCATGATGAGATCGGACTTGAAGCCGGACGGTGGATGCACGTCAGTGTGTCCGCCGATGCTTCTGAGATACGCTGTGCAGTTGATTCGGTCAGTCATCTGTTCGGAAACAGACTTTCTGATCTTTCAGACATCGAAATTTATTTCGGAGCCTGCGCTGATGACAGTTTTTATTCCACAGATGTGGCTCCGATGACTGTCAGGAACATAGTCATATCAACCCCGAAAGGAGTGTTGAGGGAATGGCGCCTTTGTCGGAACAACGGCACTGAGGTCTATGATGGAATTCATGGTGCCAGGGCATGCGTAACCAACGGTGTCTGGGAAGTGGACAAACACACAGAATGGACACCAATCTGGTCAGGAACGTTCGATTCGCAACCGGAAATAGCTTACGACCGAGGCTCTGCGCATCTGTTTGTGGCCACGTCGGAAGCGGTTGTTGACGTGCGACTTCCGGATGGGAACGAAAACCGGACGGAAGTGAAAGCCGGGGGACCGTTTCTTTGCGGAGGCAGTCAGATGATATATGACCCTGAATCAGGATGTCTGGTCTCTTATAGTGTTCAATTCCCGGAATTCACGGTCTTCGATTTCATGACCGGACGATGGTCTTCATCGCACCACGAGAGTCTTCCGAGAAATCAGCAGCACAGCAGATGGTTTGATCCGGACACGCGCATGCTCTATGTTTTCGGTGGATATGGAAACCATCTCTATAATTCTGACTTCTACAGCCGGAACATCGACACACGCGAATGGCATTACACAGATCTGGCTGAGAGCATCGCTCCTCGTTATCTAGCGGCAATGGGAATGTCCGACGGAAACCTTCTTGTAATGGGCGGATATGGCAATCGTTCCGGACGGCAGGAGGAATCACCGAGGAATATGTATGACATCAACATGATAGATATGTTGACTTGCGAGGTTACGCATGTTTCAGATTTCTCCATGCCTGACGACAGATATTCCATGGCCTCGACTCTTGTCTGTGATGTAAAGTCTGGGAAGATATACACGCTTGCGTTTGACAATGGACATTCAGCATCCTCTTTGAATCTGATTTCCGTGGCCAAAGGTTCTTCGGAAGCCGTTTTCTGCGGTAATCCCATACCATACACATTTCATGACATCGAGTCTTATTCGGAACTTACATTCAACCCGGATTCCACGAGCCTCTATGCCATAGTCTCTAACGCCGCAAATGACGCAGGGGAAGGGTATTCGGTGGCGGTTTATGAACTGGCATATCCGCCGATTTCTTCGGAACTTGTGCGCCAACAGGCAAGAAAGACTCCTGTCGTACCAATTTCATTTGCCTTGGCCGTTGTCCTGATTGCCGTTGGAGCGACGGTTGTTATTCTCGTAAAACGGAATAAGGGAAGGGAAAACAACAACTTGGAATTGAATGAGTATGATTCCACTCAGCCACGAAAAGACCGGGTAGAGAAAGCTCCATCTTCGATTTCTCTGCTTGGAGGATTGGCCATAATTGATGCGGACGGGAACAATGTGACGACAGAGTTCACACCTGTCGTGCGTCAACTTCTCCTGCTTCTCCTGATGAATTCGCGCGTGAAATCAATCGGGATCACCTCGGAGGTCCTTGATGACACTCTGTGGTTCGGAATGGAGAAGAAGCAGGCAGCCAACAACCGCAATGTGAACATCCGCAAACTGCGTCTTAAACTCGAGAAAGTCTGGAATATTGAACTGTCAAACAGAAACGGGTATTGGTTCTTTGACATTGATGACTTTTCCTGCTGTGATTATCTTGAAGTCTGCCAGCTGCTGAAAGATGTGCTTGCCAACCCTGACGACAGGAACTCGCTGACTCGTCTCCTGACTCTTGTGATGAACGGACCTCTGCTTCCTGACAATGATTTCGAATGGCTTGACGACTACAAGAGCCGGTACACCGACATGATTGTCGAGAAACTTGTCAAGATTCAGCGCTATTATGAGGACGATTGCGACATGTCAATAATGATCGCGCGTGCGATGAGGGTGCTGGACATCCTTGACGAGGAAGCCATAAGAATATACTGCCGCGCTCTCTACCGGAAAGGTAATAAAAGCCTTTCCATTTCGGTGTGGGACAAGTTTACGGAAGATTACCGACGTGTCATGGGCACCCTGCCTGACTTCTCATATTCACAGATAATTGAGGGTAGGACCGCACGTTAATTCAAAATTAAGTCTAAAATAAGGAATCCCTTTTATATTTGTTCTGCTTTTAAGACCATGTTAGGTTTAATCAGCACTTTTATTAATGACCAAATATAAACAGGGAATCAGATGAAACGTAAATCATTCATCCGGTCTTCTTTCCTGAAGAAGGCCTTTCCTCTTTTCTCGGTTTTGTGCCTGTCGCTCCTGAGCCTGCCGGTTTTTGCCCAGACGAAAATCACGGTGAGCGGAGTTGTGACCGACTCTTCGGGGCAGCCGGTGCCAGGTGTGACTGTTTGGGCACCGGCACTCAATGTCGCCTCTCTTACAGAACCAGACGGTAGTTATTCTATTACCCTCACCTCAGGCCGTGTTGAGATTCATTTCGACTGCATGGGTTATGTAAGCCAGACCTTTATAGTAACAGGGTCTCGCGGATTGAATGTCTCCCTTGCAGATGAGGCCATGGTGCTTGAAAACGCTGTGGTGGTCGGTTATGGAACGCAGAGAAAGGAGACGGTGACCGGTTCTGTCACGGCTGTCGCGACCAAGGACCTGCTTCAGTCGCCACAGGCCAACATCAGCAATGCCCTTGCGGGAAGGATGCCGGGCCTCCTTGCCGTTCAAAGAAGCGGCGAGCCAGGAAAAGATGCCTCGACGCTCCGGATCAGAGGTGTAGGAACTTTCGCCGGTGGCCAGGATCCTCTCATCATGGTGGACGGAATCGAGTCGTCGAACTACAACAACATCGACCCGAATGAAATCGAATCAGTGTCAATTCTCAAGGACGCGTCCGCAACGGCCGTCTACGGTGTTCGTGGAGCGAATGGAGTGCTTCTCATAACCACCAAGCGAGGGCAGGTCGGCAAGCCGAAAGTCAGCCTCTCAACGAATGTGGCTCTCTCCAATTTCCCTTTCCTCCGCGAGAATATGAATTCCTATGAATATGCAAAGTCTCTGAACGAGGCATACGCATACGACTCTTATATCACGGGAAATTACACGCAGAGATATACCGACGCGCAGGTTGAGAAATACCGTACAGGTGAGGATCCGATCCTCTATCCGAGCATCGACTGGTACGATTATCTTCTCAAGAAGGTCAGCACACAGTCTCAGAGCAACCTCAACATACGCGGAGGCACGGAGAAGGTCAAGTATTTCTTCTCCCTCGGCTATTTCACTCAGGACGGAATGCTCAAGACGGATGTCATACCGCATGACTATGACAACCAGATACGTTACCGCAGGTACAATTTCAGGTCAAACTTCGACCTCAACATAACGAAGAATCTGGAGACCAGCATTGATCTTTCGACACAGATGGATGACAGCCGTGGGCCGAATTGGGACACTCCGCTCCTTATGGATATGCTGTCTTCCGTGCCGCCGAACCGCTCTCCGGGCGTGATTGATGGTCATGTGGTGACTCTCAGCGAGATCACGAACGACACGTGGAATCCCATCGGTGTTTACAACAACGGTTGGCATCGCGACTACGGCAACACCCTGAACGGTTCCGTGCGCCTGAACTACAAGATGGACTACCTGCTCCCTGGCCTCAAGCTTCGCGGCGCTGTGTCCTACAAGAACTACAATCTGAACATCCGCAAGTACGAGGTCAGCAATGTGACCTACGACGCGAGGCAGACTGCGGACGGCATTGTCTATGTGCCTTCCGGTGACCCGACTCCTGTCAGGAACGGTTCCTCGACATCAAAGAACCGCCGTCTGTATATGGAGGCCGGAATCGAGTACTCGCACCGTTTCGGCAAGCACGATGTCGGGGGACTCGTGCTTTACAATCAGAGCAAGTATTACGATCCGTCTCTGGCATTCCTTGTGCCGAATGGCTATCAGGGAATAGTCGGACGTGTTACCTATGGCTTTGACGGTAAATATCTTGCCGAATTCGATATGGGCTATAACGGAACAGAAAACTTCGCAAAAGGGCGTCGCTTTGGCTTCTTCCCTTCCGGATCTGCCGGCTGGGTGGTTACGGACGAGAAGTTCATACCGAAAAATGATGTCCTTACGTTCCTCAAGTTCAGGGCATCCTACGGAGTTGTCGGAAACGACAAGATCGGAGGAGACAGGTTCCTTTACAGGCCGACATCATATTCTTATTATAACGGGGCGTATTATTTCGGGGAATGGGACACATCCCGCCAGGCGTACCGTGGCTCGGACGAGGGAAAACTCGGCAACCCGCTGCTCACTTGGGAGAAGGCGAAGAAGATGAACGTCGGAACGGATATGCACTTCTGGAAGGACAAGATAACACTGACCGCCGACTGGTTCGTCGAGAGGCGAGACAACATTCTCTGGAACAGGGGCACCCTGCCTGACATCATCGGCGCGAACATGCCTGCATATAACCTCGGAAGGATGAAGAACAGCGGATTCGAGGGAGAGGTCACGTACAGCGACACCTTCGACAAGTTCCGCGGATTCGTGAAGGCGAACTTCACCTACGCGCACAATGTCATAGAGTATCAGGACGAGGTGTTCTGGCAGAACGACTACCAGTACCGCACGGGACAGCGCTACGGCCAGTTTTTCGGTTATGTCGCCGACGGGCTCTTCAACACATGGGAGGAGGTCAACGATGTGAACCGTCCTGTCTACCAATGGAACAACAACCGGATTCAGCCGGGTGACATCCGCTATAAAGACATCAATGGCGATGGACGTGTCGACAATAACGACCAGGTTCCGATAGGATATTCCAACTTCCCTGAAATAATGTTCGGGATCTCTATCGGAGGGTCATGGAAGGGATTGGACTTCTCGCTGCTCTTTCAGGGTGCGACCCATGTTTCGACCATGCCTTCAAGGCGTACGATGCGCGGATTCTATACTGAGACCGGCGCATCGAAGGATCTGCTCAAGAGCTGGAGCCAGGAGCGCTATGAGAGCGGACAGGAGATCATCTATCCGAGATTCTCGGTCACCAATGACGAGCACAACTATGTGACCTCGACATACTGGCTTGAGGACGCGAGCTATGTCAGGCTCAAGTCTGCGGAAATCGGCTACACGATGGAAGGGCGTTTCCTGAAAAAAACGGGAATATCCAGTTTCAGGATATATCTGAACGGCAACAACCTGCTCACGTGGTGCAGTCTCTTCCCTGGAGAGGACCCTGAATTCCCGGTTGTGGAGGCCAATTCCGAGCCGTACCCTCTTACAAGAGTCTTCAATTTAGGTCTGAACATTAACTTCTGATACTGCCATGATAAAGAAATATGTAATATTGGCCTCGCTGATGTCCTTCCTGTGTCTCACCGGATGTGAGGACATGATGGGAAATTATCTGGAAAAGGCTCCGAGTGTTGACGTGACAGAGGATGACATCTTCTCTTCTGCCACCAATGTGGAAACCTTCCTGGCGAGCATATACAAATACGGCATCCATTCCAATCTCGGATATGGAGACGGAGATGTGAACGGCCCGTATGGCACCATAATGGCCGGAGCCACTGACGAGGCGGAGACGTGTGCTCCGTGGTATTCGACGAATAACTGGAATTCGGCTTCCATAACCGCCGACAGGACTGATGATGGGCGATTCCACTACCGCTGGGTGGCGATCAGAAAAGTCACCACGATGCTGAAACGGGTCGACGAGGTTCCTGACATTGATCGTGAATATGCCGAACAGCTCAAGGCCGAATCCAAGGTCATCCGGGCGCTCAACTATTTCGAGATGTTCAAGCATTATGGGGGAGTGCCGATAATTGACCACTACATCGAGCTTGACGAGGACTTCAAGATTCCGCGTGCCACGGTGGCGCAGACTGTGGACTTCATCTTGAAAGACATCGAAGAGGCCATGCCGGCTCTTCCGGATCATCAAGTGGGAAGCATGAGAGGGCGCGTGGACAAACTGACAGCGCTTGCGATCAAGTCCCGCACGCTTCTCTACGCCGCGTCTCCGCAGTTCAACACCGCGACTCCTTACATGAGCCTCTGGGAGAACAATGCTCTCATCTGCTACGGGAATTATGACCCTGCACGTTGGGAGGCGGCCGCGAAGGCCGCTTCGGAATGCTTGAAGTTCGCGGCGGAAGTCGGCTGCACCCTCGTCACAGATCAAGGTGTTGACAAGAACTATCAGTATTCATGGGAACATTACGACAATGACGAGATAATCCTTGCGGAAAAGGCGCATGGCTCAATCGGAAAATGGACATGGCCGTGGAATGCGATTCCGTCGCCGAACATCTATCCTGGAAATGCCGGACAGAGCGGAGTCACCCCGACGCTTAATTTCGTCCGCAAGTACGAGAGACGTGACGGGACTCCGGAAGTCTGGGCTGCCGAAGGCGGAGATGACCTTCAGGCTAAGATGGCCGGACTCGACAGACGTTTCGCGCAGACAATCTGCGGAAACCTTGCGTCTTGGAACTCTGAGTTCCCGCGTGTGGAGATTTTCGAAGGAGGAAAACAGTCCAAGACTTGTCATGGAGGCTTCTGGCTCCATAAACTCTATCCTTCTGAAATCAGCGAGGCGGTCTGGACATACGTTCCGAATTCAACGCTCTATCAACTGAATGAAATCTATCTGAATTTCGCCGAGGCGATGAATGAGGCTTATGGTGCGGACGATGCTCACGGATTCGGAATGACAGCACGCGAGGCGGTGAATACCATCCGCCGTCGTTCAGGCCAGCCGGACATCACCGGAGATGCAGACAAGGATGCCTTCCGCATGAGGATACGTAATGAGCGTGCTGTTGAGCTTGCGTTTGACAACCATCGCCTTTGGGACATCCGCAGGTGGCTGATCGCCGAGGATGAGGGCGTGATGCAGGGAGATATGTGGGGAATCAGGATTACTCCTGTGAGGGGCAGCTCTGAGTATCACTATGAGCCTTATGTTTTCGAGACAAGGTCTTGGAACAAGAGGATGTACCTTCATCCGTTCAGCACTAACGAGGTGAACAAGGGGTATCTTGTACAGAACCCGGGATATTAACGGATAAACTATGATGAAGATGAAAAATAACCGCATAAGGAATATCGTGACAGCCATTGTTCTCATCGGTGCGTCAGTCCCGGTCAATGCCGCTGTCGCTGACAGCCTTACCGCAAGGCACGGTGTGCCGCAGAAAAACGTGTCAGACGGGCATCTGCTCGGGGCAGTGTCTTCCGTGGATGGAGATGTGCTGACGGATTCCTACAACACGAATTTGTCCAATACCCTCTTCGGCATGATGTCTGGACTCTTTGTCTCACAGGCTAATGGGGAACCAGGATCTGACAATGCCACGCTTTGGGGACGCGGTGTCGGGACATTCGGCACCGGGCGCGGCCTTCAGATCATGATTGATGGCTTTCCATCAACAGTGGATTTCTTCAACCAGTTGTCTCCGTACGAGATTGAGCGCATCGAGCTTCTCAAGGATGCCGCCGCGACCGCAATCTATGGAAACCGCGCCGCCAACGGCGTGCTTCTCGTGACCACGAAAAAGGGAACGGACAAGCCGCTGAAGATCGACTTCGGTGTGAGATACGGATTCCAGCAGGCCATAAGGATGCCCGAATATCTTGGTGCGTATGATTATGCGAGGCTCTACAATGAGGCTCTGGCCAATGAGGGACAGGCCCCGATGTATGACGAAAACGCATTGGATGCCTACAGGACCGGAAGTTCTCCACTGCTTTATCCTGATGTCAATTGGACTGACGAGATGATGCGCTCGCTCAGCCCGGTGGCAAACTACCACCTTACGGCAAGGGGAGGATCGCAGACAGTGAAATATTTCATGCTTTTCAATGGCGTGAACAATACCGGACTTTTCAAGGATCCTGAGACCGCCGCCGAATACGGCAAGAAATACCGCTATTCGAGATACAACTTCAGAACCAACGTAGATGTCCGTCTGACTCAGAGACTGACTGCCGGACTGATAATCGGAGGCTCTGTCGAGGACAAGTACACTCCTGGCATTTCTGAAAGCGCGTGGAACCTCATAGACTGCATGAGTTCCGTGCCGTCCAACGCCTTTCCGGTGTTCGCCGCTGAAGGAATGCCTGGCGGAAACTCAATGTATGTCAACCCTCTTGCCGAACTTACGGAGAGGGGATATATCTCCTACAACGGAAGGACGGCGCAGGCTGCCATCAGGCTTACTGAAGACCTTGGGCTCATAACAAAGGGACTCAGCCTTTCTGCCGGGATCAACTTCAACAGCTGGTTCAGATCATATTCAAACAAGACAAGAAATTATGCGAGATATGAAATCACGAAGGATGATTCCGGTGAGACCGTCTACAACATGACTGGTGAGGACACGGCTCTTAGCGGAGACGAATCATCGTCATCGCAGTGGAGGGACCTTGCGGTTGAGACAACTCTCGCGTATGACCGCATATTCGGGAAGCATCATGTTTCGGCGATGGGACGCTTCAACTATGACGACTGCACGACATCGTCAGGCTCCCTCCCTTACATGAACCTTGGCTTCGCGTTTTCCGCCAATTATACGTATGACGGGCGTTATATGGCTGAATTCACTTCCGGATATTATGGAAACGACAATTTTCCGTCATACGCCCGCTATGGATTCTTCCCTGCCGGAGCCATCGGATGGGTTATTTCCAACGAGGAATTCCTGCGCGGAAGTTCTGTGGTCAACCTTTTGAAACTCAGGGCGTCCTGCGGACTTGTCGGAAATGCTGACATAGGGGGCGGCCGTTTCATGTACAACCAGTATTGGAAATATGGCGGTTCCTACTTCTTCGGAACATCTAACAGCGGAATGGAGACATACGTTGAGGATATGCTTGCCAACCCTAATGTGACTTGGGAAAAGGATCTGAAGGTCAACGTTGGAATCGATGCCAAGTTCTTGAATTGTCTTAGTGTCTCCGCTGATTGGTTCATGAACCGCCGCCGCGACATTCTGACAAAGCCTTATGACGCGGTTCCGGCGTGGCTCGGCGTGTCAATGCCGTACCTGAACATCGGGAAGGTTAACAATATGGGGGTTGAACTCACAGTCGGCTATTCCGGACAGGCCGCGGACTGGAGATGGAACGCGCGTGGCATTTTCAGTTATGCGCACAATAAGGTGATTTACAATGCCGAGGCTCCGCAGGAATATTCCTACAGACTTGGCACTGGCCACATCGTTGACCAGCCGTTCCGTCTTGAGGCGGTAGGTTTCTTCAGGGATCAGGAGGATATTGACAACTCTCCGAAGCAAATTTTCGGCGAGGTTCTGCCAGGCGACATCAAGTACAAGGACCAGAACGGAGACGGCATCATCAATCAGGACGACTTCGTGCCTTCAGGGTTTACGTCCACGCCGGAAATGAATCTCGGGCTTGAGCTTGGAGCCGGCTGGAAGGGCTTTGGCCTCAGGCTGAATTTCCACGGGGCGTTCAACCGTACAGTTTATCTTGAGGGTCGTCCTTACCAGGCATTCCAGAACAATGGGACGATTTCCACCTTCGCTCTCGGGTGCTGGACTCCGGAGACCGCTGAGACCGCGACATATCCGCGTCTCGCACTCACCGGCAACCGCAACAACTATCAGGGGTCAACCTTCTGGGCGAGAAACGGAAATTTCCTTAAACTCCGAAATCTCCAGTTTGGGTACACATTCCGCGATTCGGTTCTCCGGAAGGCCAGGATAGAGGACATAAAACTCTATCTCAACGTCTCTAACGTCTTTTCTATTGATGACATGGACGGTTATGCCGACCCTGAGTGCCTCTACGGTTACCCTGCGGTGAGGATAATGAGCCTTGGATTTAATGTCAGATTCTGATACAATGAAGACCATTATGACTATGAACAGATATATACTGACGGCACTTTCCGCGTGCCTGTGCATATTTGCCTTGTCTTCCTGCAACCTTGACCCGGAAATCGAGCTCAATCTGACAGAGGAGGACATGATTCACAATTACAACAACACCCAGGCGAGAGCCAGTGCTGTGTATTCCTACCTTCCCAACGGACTCAATGCCATAGACGGTGCTATGCTCGCCTCTGCCACTGATGATTCCGAACATTCGATAGAGAACAGTTCGGTGCAGAAGTTCAACACCGGCGCATGGAACGCACTTGACAACCCGGATGGGGCATGGGGCAACCTCTGGAACGGAATCAGGGCGGCGAACCTTTTTCTGGAGAAATCCGATGAAGTGGAGATGGATTATCTCCGTCTCGACCCAAACGAGAGCCAGCAGGAAATCTATAAAATCCGTCTTGCCAATATCAAGAGATGGAAATATGAGGTGCGTGTGCTCAGGGCATATTTCTATTCGGAACTTATTATCCGCTACGGAGGTGTGCCTGTGGTTACAAAGAGCTACGGGCTTAATGACAACTACTTGTCAAGGAAAAGGAATTCCCTTGAGACCTGCGTGGAGTTCATAACCGATGAGTGCGACGAGGCTGCTGACAACTTGCCGGAGGTGTATGCTTCCGGAGATCTCGGACGTGTAACAGCCGGGGCGGCGCTCGCGTTGAAGAGCCGTGTACTTCTCTATGCGGCGAGCGATTTATGGAATGATGAACTCTGGTGCGATGGCTATGATCACACTGAACTCGTTACGGTTGACGCTTCTGTTGCCACTCAGGCGGAACGTTGGGCTGATGCCGCGGCCGCAGCGCATGATGTGATGAAGCTCACGGACTCCGGCTACCGGCTTGCAAGCGACTGGCCTGGCATATTCCGCTCCTATACTTCTCCGGAAATAATTTTCGCGAGGCGTGACGGCAACAGCAATTGGTTCGAATCCACGAACTTTCCAGTCGGATTCGATGGCGGAAACGGTGGGGCGAACCCTACGCAGGAGCTTGTCGATGCGTTTGAGATGGCTGACGGCTCCAAATTCACATGGGGCGGTGTGTCTGAGGAAGGACCGTACGTGAACCGCGATCCTCGCCTCCAGTGGACTGTGCTCACCAACAATGCCGCGTTCAAGAACCGCACTGTTGAGGCATGGACCGGCGGACGTGACGGAAAGGGAGTGACCCAAGCCACGAAGACCGGCTACTACCTCCGTAAATATGTTGACGAAAACATAAACCTCACCCTTGGTCAGTCGAGCATACACACTTGGATTATAATCCGCTATGCCGAAATCCTGCTCAACTACGCCGAGGCTATGAATGAGGCCTACGGCCCGGACAATGCCCACGGCTACGGGATGACGGCAGTGCAGGCCGTGAATGAAATACGCCGTCGTGCCGGAATGCCTAACCTTCCGTCATCGCTTACAAAAGATGGCCTCCGCGAGAGAATCCGTAACGAACGCCGTGTGGAACTTGCCTTCGAGGGCCACCGCTTCTGGGATGTCAGGAGATGGATGATTGCGGAAGAAACCCTCGGCACACCTGTTCATGGTGTGGAAATCAGCAAGAGGGGTGGCACTTTCCAGTATAAGTCAGTGGAGGTTGAGGACAGGACATTCGACACGAGGATGTACTTCTATCCAATTCCGCAGTCGGAAATCAACATAACCGGTTGGCCTCAGAATCCTATGTGGTAACAGAAAAAGTTCATAGCTATGAAATTAATAAGAACCATGCTTATCGTTGCCTGCTCGGCGCTTCTTACCGGTTGCGGATACAAGACCGTTGCGGACGCGTCCTATCCGGAGCAGAAGATTTATATAGCCGTGGCCGCGCAGGGCGGCGTTTACAACGTCTCGACCCGTCCGGCACATTCCTCCAACACTCCGACGCAAGGCTCGACATATCAGTATCTGATAGAAGGAGAGAACTTTATCGTTCCTCTGGCCGTCTATCGCTCAGGAATTGACAATGCCGGAGACGTCCGTGTGTCTGTAAGTTTCGATGATTCCATCGTGGACGCGCTCGTCTCTTCCGGTGAGCTTTCCGGTGTCACGCCGCTTCCTGAGAACTCACGTTCGGTCGAGAGTTCTGTTGTCATTCCTGACGGACGCGAGAGTGTTTCGTTCTTCATTCGTATGCCGCTGTCAACGGTCCGGGATGCTGCCGACGGAACAAGGCTTGCCTGCGGGGTCAGGATCGCCTCCGAAGATAGGGAAGTAAATGAGGAATATGGAAAAATAGCCGTCGTCATCGACCATGGCATATTCGAAGAATAAGGAGGGTTGACATGAAAAGAATATTTGCACTTTTGTTTTCTGCCGCCCTTATGTTTGGCGGATGTGACTATAAGATAGATTATTCCGAATACTATCACTCCATGGATGAGACGTACACAGCCGTCCCGGCGAACGACTTTATTGCCAGTATCGGTGTCAACTCGTCCATTAACAGCAGGGGAGAGTACATCGAAAAGACCCTTGACTGCATGACCTATCTTGGCGCGAGGTGGATACGTTCCGGCTATGGCGGGACAATTGACGACCAATGCTATCTCTGGGAGAAGGCCGGAATACGTTTCTCGCTCGTTCTTGGCACACAGGATGGCACGCTCGCTCCTGAATGGACAATAGAGGGCGCGCGTCAGGTTGCGCGGATGGGGGCTCTGATCGCTCTTGAGGGAGTCAACGAGCCGAACAACTGGACCGTGAAGTACAAGGATCCGGACACCGGGGAAATCGTGGAGTCCGGAGGTTCCCTCTCATGGAAGGCTCTTGCGCAGGCTCATGCCGATTTCTACAGATTGGCAAAGGAGGATGACATCCTGAAGGATTACCCGGTCTGGTCGATAAGCGAGCCTGGGGCCGAGCATGACAATGTCGGGATGCAGTTCCTCACGATTCCGGAGGGTGCCAACACCGTGATGCCGGAGGGTACCGCCTACGCCGACTGCGCGAATTGCCACAACTACATCGTGCATCCTGGATGGCCTGGTGTCCACAACAACCAGACGTGGCTGACTTCCGATCCGACGAGCAACTCGCCTCTTGACGGGCTTTACGATAATTTCGGACTCACGTGGGGCAAGAACTACGAGGGGTATGACGAGACGACGCTCAAGACACTCAGGCGTGTGACCACGGAGACCGGCACCACAATCAACGAGAGTGTCTCGGAGGAAATGCAGGGGCTGCTTTATCTCAATCTGTACCTCTGTCAGTTCAAGCGCGGTTGGGAATACACCTCAATGTACATTCTCCGTGACCGCGTGGACGAGGCCGGCAACCAGACATTCGGATTTTTCGGAAGGGACTACAAGCCGAGAATCGCCGCGCACTACCTTCACAACCTCACTACAATCCTTGCGGACAACGAGTCCATAGATAATCCGTCCACACTTTCCTACAGCATAAGGAACAAACCGAACACCGTTCATCACCTCCTCCTCCAAAAGAAGGACGGCACGTTCGAGCTTGTGGTCTGGGGTGAGAAATATGAGGGAGGCTCGGACAGGATCGTGCTTTCTCTTGATAAATACTATGACAGGATAAAGGTTTATGATCCCACTGTCGGCACCGAGCCTGTCGAGAACCTCTATTCCGTCAAGGACGTGAACCTTACCATGACAAACCATCCGCTCATTCTTGAATTCGTCAAATGATGAAACGAATAGTTCTGACAATAATAATTGCGGCATTAGCCGTCTCATGCGGGCATCAGAAAGAGGATGTCTGCGGCTACGTCAACCCTTTCATAGGCACGGCATACACTGGGCATACGTTTCCTAACGCGGCCTGCCCGTTCGGAGCGATGCAACCGGGCCCTCAAAGCGGAAACTACGGCTGGGAATATTGCAGCGGCTATGTCTATGACGATGACACGATATGGGGTTTCTCCCAGAACCGCCTCAGCGGAACCGGCATCCCGGATCTCGGCGACGTGCTGATGATGCCGTTCTCGAAGACTGCCGCTCCGGATTTCAGAAGCTCCTACCGGAAGGAACTGCAGACGGCTTCTCCTGGCTATTATTCTGTGCTTCTGGACGATAACGCCGTCTTTGCTGAAATGACCTGCACGGAACATGTCGCGGTGCACAGGTACGAATATCGTGACTCCCTGCGCAACCTTTTCCTTGATCTCCAGTCCGGACAGACAAGTTCCCGCGACAGTTATGAGACAAGGGTTCTCAATGCAGAGGTAGCGTTCGAGGATGCATACACAATCTCTGGTTGGAATGAGCTTAGGGGATGGGTGAACCGTAAACTTTATTATGTGATACGGTTTGACTCTCCGGTAATTTCCCGGGAGACCGTTCCTGGAGACACTCGGAACAAGGCTGGAAAGTATGTGCTCCGTTTTGACCCTTCGGAAAGAGAACTTGGGGTCAAGGTTGCGTTTTCATACGTGAGTGTGGGCGGTGCCAAGGCCGCATTGGAGGCCGAGACGGGAACTGGTGATTTCGAAAGCGTCCGCAAGGCTGCCGCGAAGTCATGGGAGGATTACCTTTCGACTGTCTCGGTTGAGGGCAGCGATGAGCAGAAAACCTCCTTCTACACTTCCCTCTACCATCTTCTTATCCAGCCTAACAATGTCGCCGACATTGACGGGCGCTACTGTGGGGCCGATGGAAAGATACATGAGTCCGCTTACGGGAAATATTACTCAACCCTTTCTCAGTGGGACACTTTCCGTGCCGCGGATCCGTTCTATACACTGATGTATCCGGAAATCATGACAGAAATCGTGAACTCGATGATAGGACAGTACGAGGCGATAGGCTTTCTGCCTATATGGGCTCTCTGCGGCAAGGAAAACTATTGCATGATAGGGAACCACAGTGTTCCTGCAGTGGTGTCTGCATGTCTGCGAGGGCTTGAAGGAATTGACATGGAAAAGGCATACGAGGCCGTGCGTGCGTCCCTCACAGTAAGGCACTACCGCGGAGAGTGGGATGTATATGACAAATACGGCTATTTCCCGTTCGACCTCATTCCAGAGGAGTCCGTTTCAAGGACTCTCGAATGTGGATATGACGATTGGTGCGCCGCACAGCTTGCGGAACGACTCGGACATCATGAGGACGGCGAACTCTTCAGCCGCAGGGCATCATATTACAGAAATCTTTATGACAGCGGAACTGGACTTTTCCGTGGCCGCGATTCGCATGGCGACTGGAGGACTCCGTTCAATCCGCTCGCACTATCGCATGCTGGAACCTCAGGCGGTGATTACACCGAAGGCAATGCCCTGCAGTACGTCTGGCACGTCCTTCAGGATCCAGAGTCTCTCATGGAACTGATGGGGGGCAAGGACATATTCATAAGTCGCCTCGACTCTTTGTTTGAGAACAATCAGACCGCGGAAGTCACTGGATTTGTAGGTGATGTGACCGGACTTATCGGCCAGTATGCCCATGGCAACGAGCCGAGCCATCATGTAGCCTACCTCTACACCCTCGCCGGACGTCCCGACAGGACTGCTGAAGTTGTCCGTGAGGTATTTGACAAGTTTTACCTTAATCGTCCGGACGGCCTCTGCGGCAATGATGACTGCGGGCAGATGTCGGCATGGTACCTTTTCTCAGCTATGGGATTCTATCCGGTCAACCCGGCTTCGGGTGAATATGTCCTCGGCGCTCCACAGGTTCCTCAGGTGACACTCTCTCTGCCGAACGGAAAGAAATTCACTGTTGTCGCCGAGAATCTGTCCGACGACAATAAATATGTGAGATCCGTGACCCTTGACGGTGTGAAGCTTGGGACGACGATAAGCCATGACCGCATCCTTAAAGGCGGACGCCTTGTGTTTGAGATGACTTCGGAAAAATAAGGATTGAAAGTGATAACGTTAAAAAATATTACTGGAATTGCCGTGATTGCCGCATTCCTTGCCGGTTGCGTGGAAGAACAGAAGCGTGAGCCAGTGGACTATGTAAATCCGTATATGGGCAACATAAGCCATCTGCTTGTTCCCACTTATCCTACGGTGCATTTGCCGAACAGTATGTTGAGAGTGACTCCGATGCGCCGTGAATATACATCAATGCGTGTGAGTGGACTCCCTGTCTTTCTTACGGCGCATCGGGGAAAATCGGTTTTTGGACTCTATCCGTTCATCGGAAACGAGATTCCGGAAAGTTACTCCTATGACTGCGAGAAGACAACTCCGTACAGTTATGAAGTTTGCCTTGACGAACAGGAAATAGGTGTGCGCTATGCCGTTTCACACCGTTCGGCCGTATATTCCATTCATTATCCGGAAGAACACGCGTCCCTTGCGTTGAGAGTCGATGATGGAAGCCTGACATCGGTCGGTGACGGAATCACAGGAGCCTGCAACCTTGGAAATGGGGCATCGGCCCACATGATGATGACGTTTTCTCCACGTCCTTTGTCTGTGGACATCTCTGAGGATGGCCGTCTTGCCGTGCTCGGTTTTGAGTTGGAAGACGTGGATGTGAGATATGGAGTGTCTTTCATCGACGCGGAGCAGGCGGGACGGAATCTATCCGCCGAAGTGGCTGAAAAGAGCCTTGACACCGTGGCCTCCGAAGGCCGGAAAATATGGAACGAAGCCCTGTCGAAGATTGAGGTCGAGGGTGGTGACGATGATGATAAATCTGTTTTCTACACTTCTTTGTACAGAGTGTATGAGAGGATGGTGAATATTTCTGAGGACGGACGCTACTGGAGTGCCGCTGATGGGAAGGTCCACGAGGACGAGGGACATCCGTACTACACGGATGACTGGTTCTGGGACACTTATCTTGCGGCTCATCCTCTGCGCACCCTCATAGACCCGGAGACTGAATCCGACATGATTTCCTCAATAGTCACCTATTCGTCGCTTTCCGAAAACGGCTGGATTCCGACATTCCCTCAGGTTACGGGAGACAACCACGGGATGAACTGTAACCACGGGATAGCCGTGATCGCGGATGCCATCGCCAAAGGAATAGGCGGATTTGACAAAGATGCCGCATACGAAGCGTGCCGCAAGGCTCTTTTGGACAAGACTCTTGTCCCGTGGTCTGACAAAAAGGCCAATGAACTGGACGGATTCTACCTTGAGCATGGCTATTTCCCGGCGCTACGCCCCGGCGAACGGGAGACTTGTCCAGCGGTGAACGGGTTCGAGAAAAGGCAGCCTGTGGCAGTGACTTTGGGCACGGCATACGACTGGTGGTGTATGTCGAACATCTCCGATGCTGTAGGTAAAAAGGATGATGTTGATTTCTTCAGGGCAGGATCGTTCAACTACCGCAATCTTTTCAACGACACCACCCGCTTCTTTCATCCAAAGGACAGCAAGGGACTCTTCATCGAGCCGTTTGACTACACATGGTACGGCGGCTATGGTTTCCGTGAGGCCTACGACGAGAACAACGGATGGATATACAGATGGCAGGTCCCGCACAACATTGCCGACCTCATTAGTCTCTACGGAGGAAATGAGCGGTTCTGCGATGATCTTTTGCTTACATTCTCAAAAGAAATCAAAGGTAGTAAGAACAATTTCTATGGCCCGAATCCTGATCATTCCGCCCTTGTAGGGCAGTTCTCGATGGGCAACGAGCCGTGCACTATTGTTCCATACCTGTTCTGCTATGCCGGAAAGCCGTGGCTCACACAGAAATACACTCGCACTCTCATTGATATGTGGTTCCGCAACGACCTGCTGGGCGAACCCGGTGACGAGGATGGCGGTGGAATGAGTGCTTTCGTGGTGTTCTCGATGATGGGCTTTTATCCTGTCACACCTGGACTTCCGATGTATGTGCTCACCAGTCCGGTATTCCGCGAAATTTCCGTGAATACAGGCTCTGGAAAGACTTTCAGCGTGGTCTGCGACAATTGGGCTTCGGACAACAAGTACATACAAAGAGCTGAATTGAATGGCCGGCCGCTAGACCGGTGCTGGATTTCTCACGACGAGGTCATTAGTGGCGGCACACTGAGACTTGTCATGGGACACCGGCCGAACAGAGCCTGGGCCAGCGCTCCGGAGTCTTGTCCTCCTTCATTTGAAATGCCGGATTCCATTGAATAATAAAACTGATGACATATATGAAAAGGATAACCACAGCGATTCTTCTTTTCGCCTCGGCTGTCATGGCGGAGGCACAGGTGTTTTACGCCGACTTCAACCACGGACAGACTTCCGAGAGTCACGGCGAATGGATTCAGGACATCAACGTCTTGTCTCCAAAACTTCGCTCTGACGTTAATGGCAAGGTGACTGTGGAGTTCACGGCACCTCGTATGACGGATTTCAAAGCTCTGCTTTGGAGTCAACCGACAAAGTCTGATGAAAATCCGTTCGGACATGATGTCAACCTCACCCCAAAGGGAATAAAGGCATCGCGTGACGGGCATTACCGTTTTTCTTTCAATGCGGACATGTTTCCTCATGGTCCTATGAATGTCAGGATTTTTGCGGAAAATCAGATGACCGGGAACCGCGATTTCTTTGAACTTCAACTCTATAACACAGGAGGAAAGCATTGGAACGAAGGCATCCCGGCATCTGTTCCGGCTGGTGCGAAAGGTTTGAAACTCATTTATGAGGACGACTTCGACGGTCCTCTCTCCATTGCGAATGACGGCCGCGGAGCCACCTACAATGCGCACAAACCTAGGTCAGGAGACTTCAGCGGATGGCCTTTCACGGACGTGACGAGTCCTCTCAATCCCTTCTTCCAAAGGGACAGTTACCTTAAGATTGCCGCACGCAAACCGGAAGGAACTCCTGGAAGCACAGGCCTTCTCGCCTCGGTCGACATGGATGGGAAAGGTGTCTGGGCAGCCGCTCCGTGTTATCTTGAGTGTCGCTTCACAGCCCAGTCAGCCCCGGGGACGTGGCCTGCTTTCTGGACACTTAACACAATCGGTGACCGTCCGCAGTGCGATGAGCTCGACATTATAGAAGCCTACGGGGGAGTTGGAAAGGGAAATCCGAACCACCCGGGATATTCAATCACCAGCCACTACTGGAACCAGAAGCCGGATGGTGTGCAGAAACGTGATGACGCTACAGTGGTTCCGATGATGGAACTCGGTGGAAAGAGTTATTGGTCAACCACTTTTCACACCTATGGACTCTATGTCGGCACTGACTGGACAATCTATTATTTCGATGACATTGAGGTCTTCCGTCACAAGTCGAACGAAGATTCGGTGAATCATCCACTCTTCTTCATGATAAACTATTCCATCGGCGGAATCAGCGGATGGGGAATCGACCTCGAACGCTACGGCAACGGAAGTGACATGTACGTTGACTATGTGAGGGTATATTCCGGAAAAGAATAAAACTTTTTTCGATATGAAAAAGACAGTATTGATACTTATATCTGCGTTTGCGCTTGCATGCTCATGCTCGGACAAACAGGAAAATGAATATGACGGGTCTGGAGCGGTCGTGCTTGACACGCAGAACAAGGTCAGCTCGTTTTCGGACGAAAACGTTGCTGTGCTCAAGATTACTGGTGATGACATCACTGATCTCTCTGGGTTAAGGATCCGTTCTGTAGGCACGCTTGTGATACGCAAAACAGCGCTCACCGACATATCACTGCCTGCGCTTGAAAGCGTGACAGGAGACTTGACGGTTGAGGAAAACTCACGTCTGCTGTCCATGACACTTCTGTCCTCTCTGAATAAGGTTGGTGGGGACCTTATAGTCAACAACAATCCCAAGCTCTCATCAGTTGCCGGACTCCGGGACGTGAAGGAAATAAGCGGCGATCTGGTTGTGACCAACAACGGTTCGCTCGGAGCGGACAGGCCTCTTTCCGAGGCTGGGGACTGGTCATACGGACTTTTCCCTGTCTTGAAACTACACAACGATGGCGTGGTTTCAGGAACTGTGCGCCTCGGCAACAACAACGGGGCCGCGGCGGAGTCTGTCGAGAGCATCGGAAAGATGGCGGAACCTGTTGTCCACAAGAATTATGTGATAGCCTCGGCATCTGACGCGGCAGCGTTCTCACTTGAGGGACAGGCTGTCGGCGACCTCACTGTCAAAGGGTTGGAAATAACGAATGACATACTCAACTCCCTTGTCACAAAGGGACTCAGGACAGTCACCGGGACATTCACCCTGGAAAACACAAAGGTTTCTTCCATAGAACGTTTCTGCCAGAGCGTCACCTGCGAGGGAAGCGTTATACTTAAGGACAACACCGAAGGCGGACAGATCAACACCAACGGACTCCGTTACTACACACGTCTCGGAGGCGATCTTGTCATCGACAACTCACGAGTCGTGTTCTGGACCAACAATTCAAGTTTCGCGACTTTCATTGAAATCGGAGGAAGCGTCCGTGTGCGTAACTGCGGTGATCTGAACAAGGGCGATGCATTCGAGTCACTCCTGCGGGTTGGTGGGGACCTCGAATTCTCATCATGCCCGAACCTCACAGATCTTAAGGGGCTCAAGATTGAGAAGATAGGCGGTAACCTGATTGTTCGTGACAACGACAAACTCAAGGCTCTTGGAGGCCTGGAGGGCGTGCGCTCGATCGGTGGAGCCGTTATGATAAAGCAGAACCTCCCGGAATATGGCGATGTGGGTACTCCTGGCTGGTGTATGGTGAAAGGTTGGCTTGAGAACGGCGTGGTGGCTGACAAGGAACATTCGTCCCTTCTCGCAGCTGACGGCACCGAACCGGATCTCAGTCATGTCAAGGCATGTGATGGAAAGAATCCTCAGGAAAGTAATGTCCCTGAAAGTTACACGATCACAGGACTTGCTGAGCTGAACGAGTTCTTGTCATACATCCCGGAAAAACCAGAGACCGTCTATAACTTCACGGTAACTGGTGACGACCTTGGCGATTCCGACCTTGCGAGACTCTCTGAAAGAATCGGTGCGGTTTCTGGCAAGGCATCGTTTGTGTCGCTTCCTGGAATGACGACCACTACCGGAATATTCGATAAGATAGAGTTCACCGGAGGAGTCATTCTTCGTGACAATCAGAATCTTGTTGATTCGGATGCCATGTCTTCGCTGAAGAATCTCATTTCTGATTTTATAATTGAAAACTGTCCGAAACTCCGTACTCCGGCATCGGCTGTTGGAACCGGATGGTGTAATCTCGCGGTAGTTGAAGGCAATTTCAGAATTGACGGACTCAAGACCGTGATGAAGGACGGTTCTGCATTCCCGGCTCTCCAAACGGTCGGTGGAAACTTTGAGATAAGAAACTGTTCTGACGACCTCGAAAGTTTCTCCGGAATGCCTCTGAGCGTTGTCGGCGGAGACATCGTGATTATGGACAATAGTGGACTGAAATATCTTGACGGCCTTGAAAACCTCATGGCTGTCGGAGGAAATGTCACGATATTCAATAACCCGAAAATTGAGGTCAGTCCTGCCGGAGGCAGAGGATATTGCATGCTGCGCGACTTCGCCAACTGGGGTGTGCTGTCCTCTACTGTAGTCGTGAAGATAGGAACTGATTCAGACCCTGTGGATTTCGCGAATGTTGTGTCCTGTAACCCTGGCTCGGAATCTCAACCTCGCAGTTATGTCATCAACGGGCTTACCGCTCTCAAGGCATTTGTCTCGACCGTGCCTGCTGCCGGCAAGGAAACTGTGGGTGACCTTACTATAAGAGGCACAGATATTACCGAAGAGGCGTTCCGTTCATTGGATGACAGGGTGGCTGTCGTCAAGGGAACATTCACAATGGAAAACCTCGGCAAGGAAGGCGGCAACATTTCGACTGACCAGGTTCTTGAGAACATAGACCTTCAAGGCAGCATAATTCTGAGGAATATTCCTGCGGAAATAAATCCTAATGGATTCCAGAACAAGACAAAGGTGAACGGTGACCTCATCATAGAAAACTGTCCAGTCTATCCTTACTGGAACTGGAACCCTTGGAAATCCTTAAAGGAAGTGACCGGGGACGTGCGCATCAGCGGACTTCCGAACTTCGGGGCCTCGTCATTCTCCGCGATCGAGAGAATCGGCGGCAGCTTCATAATCACAGATCAGCCTGGCTTCTGGCATTTCCGCTCATCTACCCTCAAGTACATCGGCGGCGACCTGACCGTCCGGAACTGCCCGGCATTCGGAGAGGGTGAGGCCCTTGACGGGTTCAATCACCTTGAGCATTTGGGTGGCAACGTCCTCCTGTGGGACATAAGCGGCTGGATGCCGGAAGAGACCGTGCTTGACGGATCTACCACTCGTGTGGGTCTATGCATATTCAACTGGTTCAAGAGTCATGGCATCATGAACGCCGACGCGACGGTGAAAGTCCGCAAGGACAACAAGGAAGTCGATATGTCTGCGATTCCGGCCTGCAAACCAGAATGAAAAGAGTAAAAATGAATATATAATCACATTAAAATAACAAATTTATGAAACGAGTCTTATACTTTCTGATGAGCCTGACGGCGGTTTTTGCCGTGGCTTCATGCAACAAGGGAAACCTTCCGGAGCAACCGAAACCGGGAGATGATGACGATCCTTATGGAAACGAAGATAAGGTCACTCTGACGGTGGATGGCACCCATGCGAAATTCGATGGAACGACTTTAGCTGAGGAGTGGAAAACTGACGATGCCATTGGGGTTTATGTTTCCGGAACCGGTGCTCCTGTGCGTCTCAAGGCAGGAGAGATTGCCGATGGGACAGCGACTTTCTCTGGCAAGGTCAAGAAGGCGGACACCTATACTGCGGTTTATCCTTACAACCGCGATTATGCAATCAAGGATGGAAGTTTGACCGTGTCCGTTCCCGCATCACAGGATGTGACCGCAACAGAAGTTGATGCGTCCGCTCATGTCGCTTATGCTGAGATAAAGGACGGCAAGGCTGAGTTCGCGCATCTGCTTTCGCTTGCGAAGTTTTCTGTCAAAGCCGATGGCGTGAAATCAGTCAAGATTGCCTCGAAGGCAGATGGCGTGTTTATGGCCGGTGACATTGCTGTAGCCACCTCCGACCTCGTTGCCTCCGTGAAGGAGTCTGCGGGAGAGTCTTCCGTGACTCTTAATTCAGCGTTCGTTTCCGAGACTCCTTATTATGCTGTTGTGATTCCTGGGAAATACACCCTCGAACTAACGTTCACCAATACGGAAGGCAAGCAGGTTGTGAAGACGGTTGAGAATGAGGTCGAGGTCGCCCGTGGCGCAGTTGCAGATCTCGGCGTTTTTGAGATCACTGAAAAAGAATGGACTGAAGGTGATGAAGAACCTGACGATCCATCCAAGCCGAAAAGCTATGTTCTGAACGGCAAGGCTGAAGTCGAGGCTTTCGCGGTGGCTTGGAAGGGCGAGGAGAAAGAGACAGTGCAGGATCTCACCATCAAGGGACGTGATGTGTCCCATACTGTCGCTCGGGAGGTTTTGAAGCGTGTCGCTGTCGTGGAGGGAACATTCGCTCTCGATGGTTGTGGAACGGATAGTGAAGGTGACTGGTTTGATACAGAGGGTTTCCTGAACGGACTTGAACTCAAAGGCGGCCTTGTGTTCCGTGACATTGTGAACATCGTCAATCCGAGCGGTTTGAAATATTACGAGAAGATTAATGGTGACCTCGTTATAGAAAACTGCCCTCATTTTGTGGTTGCTGACTGGTCGAGGGTGTTCGAGAACATAAGTGAGGTCGGAGGAAACTTCGTTATGAAAGGTTGCCGTCCGCAGAGCTTCGACGGCAATTTCATGAAGGCTTTGAAAAAAGTTGGCGGAAACTTCGATTTTGAGGACAACAAACAGATCTGGTCGTTCAAGAATAAGGGAGATGTCGCTCTTGAATATATCGGCGGCGACCTCATCCTTTCGGACAATGAAAGCCTCTGGAGCCTTCTGGCCTTCGACAAACTTACGCATATCGGTGGTAATGTGGTGATTTCAAATAATAATCCAAAGTTCCCTGAGACAAACAAGAATGTTGATGGCGAGGACTGCATAGGTTTCTGTCTGCTCAAAGACTATGTCACAAGCGGTGTCATATCTCCTGCCGCCAAGGTTTACATAAAGAGTGGTGACAAGGAAATCTCGCTTGATGACCTCACAAGCTGCAATCCGACGGACTACAATAGCTATGTTCTTGATGGACATGAAGCGGTGGTTAAGTTTATCGGAGCGGCAGGTTCTTCTAAGGAGACGGTTAAAGACCTTGTTGTCCGTGGCTCTGATGTGACAGAAGGTGATGTCCGCAGTCTTGATGATCGTGTTGAGCGTGTAACGGGAACCCTTACGCTTGAGAACCTCGGAACAGAGGAAGATAATTCATGGATTTCAACCGATCAGGTCATGGAAAACATATCTATCGAAGGCAGTGTGGTTCTGAAGGATATTCAAGCGAACATCAACCCTAACGGTTTCGAGAACCTGACGAAAATCAATGGCGACCTCAAGGTCATCAACTGCCCTAGACTCCGTTGCTCCGGTGGATGGATGCCGTTCAAGAATCTCACAGAAGTGACAGGTGATGTGCTTATTTCCGGGCAAAAGGAATTCGGAAGTGATTTTCTCAATAAATTGGAGAAAGTCGGAGGATCATTGACGATAGATAAATGTAACCCGAACTGTTGGGATTGGAAGTCTGAGTCTCTCCGGGAAATAGGCGGTAATCTCAACATCACCGACTGTACCTACTGGGAGAACTTCTATGGTTTCCATCAGCTTACGAAACTCGGAGGAAATGTGAATATCTACAAGTCCGAAGGATATGCCCAGGACAATAACGGTGGCGATAAATGGTTCCCTGGAACTGATTGGGATCTTAATGGAAAGAAGGTCGGTCTCGTGGTGTTCACTGTCCTCAACAAGAAAGGTATATTCACAGGGACGTTCTCAAGCTATCTCTGGAGATCTTCAGGAACATTCTGGTACGATGCTCTGAAGTGGGATGAGTACACAAAGAAAGCTGATGAGATCATCGCTGCGGAACAGAAATAATCCATGAAATTCAGGTTGTTGACATCCTTTACAGCTTTGCTGCTTGTCGCACTGCGGCTCTCCGCTGCCGGGTCTCCGTTCAGGTTCGACTCAGGCAGCTGGGACTGGGGTGTCATACGGGAGGCCGACGGCCCTGTGACACATGTCTTCCGGTTCGTGAACACATCTGCTGAACCTGCCTGCATCTGGCAGGTGAATGTGGCGTGCGGTTGCACTCGGGCGGAGTGGTCACGCGAGCCGGTGTCGCCAGGAAAAAGCGCTGAGATTACCGTGACTTTCAATCCCATGGACTACAAGGGACATGTCTCCAAGACCCTCTCTGTCAGAAACAGCGGAAACACTGTCGATGTGCTGACAGTGAGTTGTGAGGTGATTCCGGTGGAGAAGCCTATTGATATCGCTTTCCCTGTGCTTCTTGACGGCGGCATAAGAATTTCGTCAGACCGGCTCAATTTCGGTCAGATCCGTCAGGGAGAGTCCCGGACAATGAAACTGGGAATCGCCAACGCTTCCGGCAGGCGCCAATCAGTGACAGTCTTGCCCGAAGGCCGGAGCGGGCTGCTCACGGCAAAGTCTCCGCTTGTGCTTGAACCTGGTGCAAGAGATTCCTTGACATTGACGTTCTCGCTGAAAGGACACGTGGCACATTACGGGGTGATTGAAGACGCTGTCGTCATCAAATGCGGGCGCACGGTCTGCGGAAAGGCCGCGGTGTCGATGATCGGGACGGAAGCGACTTCCCGCGGAGGCTCTGACAGTGGCCGGAAACTGCGAGTTAGTTCACAATACGAGAACCTCGGTTCCGTTTCCCGTGACGGAGGCCCAGTACGTAAGACGTTCGAAATTTCAAATATAGGAAATAAAATATTGGTCATCAGGGATATTCATTCTCCTGCCTGTGTCGAGGCAATCCTTTCGGGGACTAAGGATCTTAAGCCGGGGGAGAAGAGGACATTGACCATAATCCTTCATCCGGAGCTTACGGATAAATCCAGGATTTTCGAGACTGTCTATCTGACGGCAAACGATGTTGAGCATCCTGTCCATGAAATCATGATCGCGGCGACAATAAAATAAATTAAATTAAATGAATATGAATACACTGATAACTCTGTTACTTACATTTTCAACCACACTTGGCTCATGCGTTTCGACGGCGATTCATGGTGATGCCGAGAATGGTAGCACGAAGGATACTGCTTGTGTGGAAACTTCTGGACCAGAGAGTGGTAGGACCGCCGTGCCGGCGAATGATTTTCTCAACTCGATCGGCGTGAACTCTGCCATTGATGACCGCTTCGAGCACAAGGAACAGACTGCCGAGAGCATGAGATACATTGGCGCACGTTGGATTCGCAGCGGGGTGCAACGTTCTACTGATGTGTTTGAATACATGATGGCGAATGTTCCACATATCCGTTTCTCAATAATGTTCGATCCGGATGGAAACGACCGCGTCTTCGAGCAGGCGGCGTGGCTCAAGTCACGCGATGCTCTCGTCGCCCTCGAAGGAGTGAACGAGCCTAACAACTGGTGGATAACCTATAAGGGTGAGAACAGCGGTGGCCCATATTCCTGGAAAGGACTTGCACTTATGCAGCGCGACAGCTATGCCGACACGAAAGCTCGCCTCGGGAATGTGGATGTCTGGAGCATTACCGAGACAGGCGCGGAAAAGGACAATTACGGTCTCCAGTTTGCCGAGATTCCAGAGGGCGCTGATTGCCTGATGCCTGCCGGAACCAAGTACTACGACTGCATAAATGTCCACAACTACTTCATCCACCCACGCTGGCCTGCTCATTCCGACAACCAGACTTGGATCGCCTCGGAGTCCGGAAAGAAGGGGCTTGTGGTTGATGGCGTGTACGACAACCACGGAAAGACATGGGGCTCCGGCTATGAAGGCTACAGCGAGGAGCGGCTAAAGGCCATGAGGAAGGTGACTACCGAGACTGGCTGCACCCTTAATTCATACAAGGTCTGGTCGGATGACAACGGCCGTCCTCACGCTAAATACACCGAGGTGACAGACCCGAACTCGTTCGTGAGCGAGGAGGAGCAGGGACTGCTTTACATGTCATGCTATCTCGCGCAGTTCGCACAAGGATTCGAGTACACGTCAATGTATATTCTCCGTGACCGTACCGACGAGTCAGGCAACCAGAGCTTCGGTATGGTGGAACCGCTCGCATGGGAGGAATCTCCTCTTCACGGATACCACCAGCGATACCGCAAGGCCGCCGACTATATGCACAATCTCACGACCATTCTTGCCGATGACGCTTCCATCAAGAATCCCGGCAAGCTTGACTATGAGATACAGAACTGTCCTGAAACCGTGCACGACCTTCTTCTCCAGAAGCAAGACGGAACGTTCTGCCTTGTGGTTTGGGGCGAGAATTATGCCGGCGGAAGCAATGAGATAACCGTGAAATTCGGGAAAAAACATAATCTCGGCATATATGACCCGACTACGGGAACCGATGTGGTACAGACCGTCAAAAAGTCTGACAAGATAAGTCTGACCATGACTGATAAACCATACATCATTCAGTTGAAGAAATAGTTAAATCTTAGTTTGGAAAAACGATAAAAAACGAGTACAATTGTGTCAAACGAACACCCGTTCTCCATAATAGGAACCAGAACAAGGCTTATCGTAATGATAGACCGCTTGGTTTTTCAAGGATAGGTAATATTGATAACCATATAATTGTTATGGACAGAAGAGAATTTCCTTCAGTCTCAAAAACAATCGTAATGATGATGTCCCTCTCAGTGATGTTGTCAAGGAGAACTGTTTTTAAGTACAGGTAAATAACTCGTTGGGTTTATATATTAATTACTAATTAAAACGAATTACACATGAAACGTGTCTTATCAATGTTTCTCGTCTTGGTCATGGCCGCGCCGATCGCTGCCATAGCCGAAACGGCTGTCGCTCCTGCTGAGTCTCAGCAGAGCCAGAAAAAGCAGGTCTCAGGTGTTGTCACTGACAAATCCGGTATTCCTGTAATCGGAGCTGCCATCGCCGTTCCTGGAACCTCAACAGGTACCGTTACCGATGCCAACGGACGTTATTCACTGGCCGTGCCTAATGGAACAAAAGTCCTTGAGGTATCATGTATCGGCTACACGACACAAAACATCTCTGTTGGATCCTCCAGCAAATATGATGTTGTTCTTTCAGAGGATACCCTCATGCTTGCCGAGACAGTTGTTGTCGGTTACGGCACAATGAAGAAAGGTGAGGTCGCGAGTGCGATCTCAACGGTCAAGAGCGGAGATTTCCTGAAGACTCCGGGGGCGAACGCGGCCGAACTTATCAAGGGCAAGGTTCCTGGACTTATTGTGAACACACCTGACGGGAACCCTGTCTCCAGCACTCAGATCTCCCTTCGTGGAGCCACTACCCTCAAGGCCGGGACGGCGCCTCTTGTGCTCATCGACGGTGTGCCTGGCTCGCTTTCCCAGGTTTCTCCGGATGATATCGAGCAGATTGATGTGCTTAAGGACGGCTCTGCCGCGGCCATTTATGGTACTCGTGGAACAAATGGCGTCATCATCATCACCACTAAGAACACTCAAGGTGAAGCGCCGACATCCGTAGATTTCAACGCTTACGTTTCCACCCAGCAGATCACCAAGACACTCGACTATCTGACCGCTGACGAGTATCGGCAGCTGGCGAAAGGCCATGTCGGTTTCCACGATGACGGAGCTTCGGTAAACTGGCTTGACGAGATCACCAGAACGCCTCTCTCACAGATCTATAACATCAGTCTGCGCGGCGGTTCCAAGCAGACCAACTACGTGGCGTCATTCGAATACAGAGGCCTGCAGGGTGTGATGAAGCTCTCCAACAACAATATGATGTTCCCCCGCATCGACATTACCCACCGGATGTTCGACAGCAAAGTAAAGCTTCATGGATCCATAAACGGCTTCACAATGAAGTACCACAATGGATCTGACGGAGGACCTTTCAACTCTGCGGTTTGGAATGGCCTCAACTACAACCCTACGACTCCTGTCCGCCAACCTGACGGGTCTTACTCAGAGAACGCTGGTATCACAGATTACTTCAATCCTGTGTCGTTACTCAATGAGACCAAGGGCGGTACCGACGCCACCATGCTGCGTATGCTCGGTGATGTCACCTACACCCCTGTCGTCGGTCTTGATCTCAAGGCTGTTGTCTCCAGAAATATATACAACCAGACCCAGGGACACTATGAGACCCATAATCATTCTTACGAGGTAAGAACGCCGAAGAATGGTTTCGCGTCGCGTGGCACATACAGAAGCCAGCAGGACATGCTCGAATTTACCGCCCAATGGAAGAGCACATTTCTTCAGGACCACAACTACACCCTCCTCGCCGGATATTCTTACCTCAACAATGTCAGTGAAAACTACTGGATGCAGAATTCCGGTTTCGCGGTTGATGACTACGAGTACAACAATATGGGCGCCGGTACCCAGAAAAACGATGGCTACAAAGGCGGCCAGATGGACCTCTCGTCAGAAAAGGGGGAAGACTCTCTCATCGGTTTCTTCGCTCGTGTGAATTACAATTACAAGGGCAGATACATGTTCGCGGCCTCGATCCGCCGGGAGGGATCCACAAAGTTTGGAGAGAACAATAAATGGGGAAACTTTTATTCTGTCTCCGCGGCGTGGAACATCAAGGATGAGTCCTTCCTCAAGAACATAGACGCGGTCTCCACCTTGAAGCTGCGCGCGGGTTATGGCGAGACAGGTACTGAGCCTTCTTCCCGCTATATGTCATTGAACACGCTGTCATTCAGCTCAAACGCCTACTACGACGGATCTTACATCCAAACCCTAAAGCCTTCAAAGAACGCCAACCCTAACCTTCGTTGGGAACGCAAACATGAATGGAACGTAGGTGTGGACTATGGTTTCCTCGGGGAGCGTGTCTATGGTACAATCGACTGGTATCATCGTAAGACAATCGACCTTCTTTGGGACTATTCGGTACCGTGTCCTCCTTACATCTATTCCTCAATGACCGCCAACGCGGGATCAATCAAGAATACAGGTATAGAGATCGGGATCACAGGTGTTGTCTTTGACAAAAAAGACTTCGGATGGACGACTTCCGTCAATTACTCCCACAACAAGAACGTTCTCCTCAGCCTGTCAAATGATCAGTTCATGGCCGCGGACTATTCGGATCAGGGCGGCACCGGTGAGCCTATGCAGCAAAGCACCCACCGTCTTCAGGTCGGACAGCCACTCGGCAATTTCTACGGTTTCAAAAGTATTGACATCGACGAGACAGGTCACTGGATCATTGAAGGCGAAGACGGCAATCCTAAGCCATGCCTTGACCAGCAGCCTACCGACAAGCAGATTTTGGGTAACGGTATTCCGTCGCACTATCTGAACTGGAACAACAATCTCCGTTGGAAAGGATTCGACCTTGGAATCCAGATCAGAGGAGCGTTTGGATTTGAAATACTTAACCTCACCGCCGCGAAATGGGGAACTCCGATAATGTTGACGCGTGGCAACGTGCTCAAGAGCGCGTTTGACAAGGTTTACGGAAAAGCGGTTCTCGCTGACGACCAGCCTTGCCAGTATGTAAGCTATTATGTTGAGAAGGGAGACTATGTCAAGATCGACAACATCACCCTTGGCTATACATTTGATTTCAACAAGCCTTGTTTCAAGAGCCTCAGGCTCTTTACGACCATCCGCAACGCCGCCACGTTTACCGGATATTCGGGAATCGATCCGGAGCTGTCGGTCACCGGTCTTGCCCCGGGAGTGGATAGTTACACACGTTATCCGGCCACAAGGTCTTACACAATCGGCGTATCTTTAAAGTTCTAATTGATCAGACAACATGAAACGAATCATATCAGCGCTTACAGTTTGCGCGCTTGTCCTCTCCGCTTGTACGGATTTGACCGAGCAGGTTTACAGTTCGTTGACATCCTCCTCCTATAAATACTCTCGGGACGATGTCCGTAAGGTTATTGGCGCATGCTATACACCAATGAGAAGTTATATCGGCCATGGACAGCTTTGGGCCATGGACTGCACGACTTCCGATGAGATCGTGATGCCGCCTAACTCCACTGGTTGGGACGACGGAGGCATCTATCGCCGAATGCATTACCATAAGTGGAATTCCGAGCAGAGCCACATCGCGGCGGCTTGGAACACCACATGGCAGGGCATCGGGCTTTGCAACAACCTCCTTGCCCAGCTCAACAACAATGACCTCAATCTTGAGTCTGACGCCAACAATGCCGCCATCGCGGAGGTACGCGCGATCCGCGCATATTACTACTCGATCATCGTTGACAATTGGGGCGACGCCCCTCTCGTGACCCAGCCGACTCAGGAACTTCCGTCGAACAGCAAACGGACAGACATCTACAACTTCGTGGTCAAAGAGCTTCTGGAGGCTATCCCTAATCTCTCCGAGGATGTCGGAGGGGCGGAATACGGACTTTTTAACAAGTGGGCGGCCACAACCCTTCTCGCCAAGATGTACCTCAACGCCGGCGTGTACACCGGCACTCCTGACTGGCAGGCCGCTCTTGATGCCTGCAACACGGTCATAAACAGCAAGAAGTTCGAGCTTTCAGCGAACTACAAGGACAACTTCGTGGACGATGACGCATTCGCGGCATCAAACAAGGAGATAATCCTCAATATTCCGTTCGACTCCAATCTTGGCTCATACCAAATGTACTACTTCTCGTGGGGAGCTCCATTGAAGGATGCTTTCAACACCAAAGACAGCCCTTGGGGGGCAGGTTCGGCCATGGGTGTTCCTCAATTCATCGAGACCTATGACAAGGACGACTCCCGTCTTGACGACACTTGGGTTCATGGCACTCAGTATGAGTATGGTACGACAAATCCTATCAAGTGCATCTATGACACCAAAGACGGAGCCTATCCGGACTTATGCTACGTCAATGATATACAAAGCGGCAACTTCACCCTTGAATGGGAAGGCTATCGTATGAAAAAATTCGAGGTTAAGCCAGGAACCAGCGCGATGGGGACCGACTTCCCGGTTTTCAGATATTCCGAAATCCTCCTCATGAAGGCGGAATGTCTCCTCAGGCTTGGCCAGCCAGGCGCCGGAGCTCTTGTCTCCCAAGTACGCGAGCGCGCTTTCAAGTCCAACCCGGCAAAGGCGACAGTCACGGATGAGCAGCTCAAGGAGAATTCATGCTACAACTACTACTATTACGCTGACGATTATGCATTCAGCAAACCGGCCAACAGAAAGTACGGCTCGCATGATAAAGACAAGGTGGAATTCGGCCGCCTGTACGATGAGTACGGCTGGGAGTTCGCATGGGAATTGGGCACACGTACCAGAATGATACGTTTCGGCACCTACACGACCAGGGACTGGCTCTCACATGAGGCTCTTGGTGACTACACGGCTCTTTTCCCGATTCCGTTCTCCGCCATCACGGCGAATCCGAACCTCGTCCAGAATCCTGACTACGAATAATCGTTCAATAAACCAGACATCGAGGGCATCGGCTCAGGCGATGCCCTCATAGTAATAATGAATATGAAAAAGACAACTATTATAGCTATGACGGCTGTCGTGGTCGCGGCTGTATCATGTGCTGGCGAAAAAAAGGCCGGTACAATGAAAAAAATAACCCCTGTCAACTTCTCCGAAGTTAAGATCATTGACAATTTTTGGTCCCCAAGGCTTAAAAACCATAAGGATGTCACCCTCGGGGTCTGCATCGATCAGATTGAGAACCAGACTGGACGAATCAGAAATTTCGAGAACGCGGCATTGAAGCAGGGCACGCATTCCGGTATCTATTTCGATGATTCCGATGTTTATAAGGCCCTTGAAGGCATGGCATATTCTCTTCAGAACAATCCGGATCCTGTACTTGAGGCAAAATGTGACGAGTGGATCGCCAAGTTTGCCGCGGCGCAGGAAAAAGATGGGTATATCAACACCTATTACACTCTCACAGGACTTGACAAACGCTGGACCGAGATGGACAAGCACGAAATGTACTGCGCGGGTCACATGATAGAAGCGGGTGTGGCATATTACAATGTGACCGGCAAGCGCAATCTTCTTGATGTCTGCATAAAGATGGCCGACCACATGATGACTCAGTTCGGCCCTGGCAAGCGCGACTGGGTCCCTGGCCATGAAGAGATTGAACTCGCTCTTGTGAAACTTTATCAGGCCACCGGTGAAAAGAAATATCTTGACTTCTCCGAATGGCTTCTTGACGAGCGCGGCAAGGGACTCGGTGCCAATAACGGAGAACCTTGGGACGCGGCATATCATCAGGATGACAAGCCTGTCCGTGAAATGACAGGCATCGCAGGTCATGCCGTGCGGGCGATGTATCTATACTGCGGTATGGCGGATGTTGCCGCATACACCGGCGACCAGGGGTATATTGATGCACTCAACCGCCTTTGGGACGATGTTGTCCTTAGAAATATGTACATCACCGGAGGCATAGGGCAATCAGCCCACAATGAGGGATTCACAGAGGACTACAGCCTGCCTAACCTTACGGCATACTGCGAGACCTGCGCGTCCGTGGGCATGGTTTATTGGAATTGGCGTATGAACCAGTTTACCGGCGACAGCAAGTATGTCGATGTGATGGAACGTTCAATGTATAACGGAGCCTTGGCCGGAATCTCTCTCAATGGGGACCGGTTCTTCTATGTCAATCCTCTTGAGTCTCTTGGTGACCACCATCGGAAGGCATGGTATGGTTGCGCGTGCTGCCCTAGCCAGATCTGCCGTTTCCTCCCATCCATCGGGAACTACATCTACGGGGTCTCCAATGACGCCGTCTGGGTCAATCTATATATCGGCAACCAGGCGTCGGTCAAGTACGGGAAGAAAGATATGACATTGACCCAGGAAACAAACTATCCGTGGGAAGGTGCGGTCAAGATCACCATCGGGACCAAATCTCCGGTCAATGCCGAAATGCGTCTCCGCATCCCTGGTTGGTGCAAGTCTTACACGATAAAGGTTAACGGAGCTGAGGTGAAGCCTCAGATCGAGTCCGGCTACGCCGTACTTCCAGGCAAGTGGAGTGACGGTGACGCGATCGAACTCAATATGGACATGCCGGTTGAAGTCGTCGCCGCGGATCCTCGTACCAAGGAGGATGAGGGCATGAGGGCTATCCAAAGAGGTCCGATCGTGTATTGCATCGAAGAAGCCGACAACAAGGATGGTTTTGATGATCTGAAAATCTCTGAAAACGCTGATTTTACAACAGCCTTCGAGAAAGACCTTCTTAATGGTGTCGTCACTGTTGACGCCAAGGTCGGCGATCAGACGCTCAAATATATTCCTTACTACTCCTGGGATAACAGGGAGGCGGGCAAAATGAAAGTATGGGTTCCACTCACACAGTAAAAAATGAAAAAGTTCATTCTCACGTCAATAGCGGTCTTGATGGTTTCTGTCTCACTTGAAGCTCAAGACTACATAGCCAATAGAGCGCCTCTTACAGAGAGTCGTTTCATGGAGCTTCCGATAGGCGCCGTCAAGGCGGACGGTTGGCTCCGGCAACAGTTGGTATTGCAGAAGGAAGGTCTGACGGGACATCTGGACGAGCTGTATCGGAATGTGGTAGGTCCAAGAAACGCCTGGCTCGGAGGTGACGGTGACGCATGGGAAAGAGGCCCGTACTGGATAGACGGGCTTCTTCCACTCGCATATCTTCTGGACGACAAGGACCTGAAGGACAAGGCTCAGGTCTGGGTAGAAGCCATCCTTGGTTCCCAAAAAGAAAATGGATACTTCGGCCCGGACACTGACCGTGGACCGGAGCCAGGACTGCAAAGGGACAATTCCCATGATTGGTGGCCCAAGATGGTGGCTCTTAAGATTGTCAAGCAATATTATATGGCCACAGGAGATGAAAGGGTGATTCCATTCCTTGACCGGTATTTCAGATATCAGCTTGCCAATCTTCCGCAAACCCCTCTTGACAACTGGACATTCTGGGGAGCCCAGAGAGGCGGCGACAACCTTGAGATTGTCTATTGGCTTTACAACATTACCGGTGAACGGTATCTTCTTGACCTTGGTGAGATCATCCACAGGCAAAGCACTCCGTGGACCGACATATTCCTGGATGGATCAATGCTCTATACTCAGAACAGCATGCATTGTGTCAATCTGGGGCAAGGTTTCAAAGAACCTGTCATCTACTGGCAGCGGTCCGGCCGGCAGAAGCAGATTGACGCCGTCAAAAATGCGGAGAAGGTGATCAGAAAGACCATCGGCTTTCCGACCGGTCTCTGGGCCGGTGATGAACTCATCAACTACGGAGATCCTATCCGTGGATCCGAGCTCTGCACCGCGGTCGAAATGATGTTCTCTCTTGAGGAAATGCTTAGGATCACCGGTGACTCACATTGGGCGGACTGGCTTGAGAGAATCGCATATAACGCTCTTCCGACTCAGGCTGATGACAAATACGAGACACGTCAGTATTTTCAGCAGACAAACCAGATAGAGTGCACGCGTAACACCATACGTAATTTCTCCACTCCGCACGATGACACGGATCAAGTGTTCGGCCTTCTGAATGGTTATCCATGCTGCCTTGCCAATATGCATCAAGGCTGGCCGAAATTCACTCAGAACCTGTGGTACGCCACAGATGACGCCGGCCTTGCCGCGCTTGTCTATGCTCCGTCCAAAGTGACGGCCAAAGTCGCTGACGGGGTCGAGGTCAATCTGTCGGAGGAGACATTCTATCCTTTCAACGAGGATGTCAAGGTTTCTGTGAACTTCACCGGCAAGAAAGTCCGCTCGTCATTCTTTCCAATAAAGTTCCGTATCCCGGAATGGTGCGAAGGCGCAGAGATCGCCGTCAACGGTTCAAGGATCAAGGCACCATGCGGCGCGGGAGAGATTGTCACCCTAAGACGCACATGGTCAAATGGTGATGTCATCACCCTTCACTTTCCTATGAGCGTGACCTGCGGCAGATGGTATGACAATTCCGCTGTGATAGAGCGCGGACCGCTTCTCTATGCTCTCAAGATGAACGAGAAATGGACAAGGAAGGAGACTGACGCTTCGGAAAAATTCAAATATGGAGACTGGTATTATGAGGTCACTTCCGATTCGCCGTGGAACTATTGTCTCTCCAGCAAAACCATCAGCGAAAAGGGACTTGCCGAGAGTTGTGTCATAATAAGGAACGATGTCGATCCGACTCTCTATCCATGGACCCTTGAAAACGCTCCGTTGAGCATCAAGATCCCGGCCAGGACCATGCCTGACTGGACAGTCTACAGAGGCTCTGCCGGACATGTTCAGTACTTTACGCAACAAGGCGGAGTTTTGGGGGAAGAGCGGATGATAGAACTCATACCTTATGGCTGTACAACCTTGAGAATCACTGAATTCCCTGTAAGGAGGTGATTCTGTTATGACGGAGAACGTCTTTCTTCAATCCATCGGCGGGCCTGTGCGCAAGTGGCTAATGGAACATTGGCTCAAAAATTAAGACAAATTCAACCACTATGACACTCAAACATGTTTTCAGACTGCAGTCACTTATGGCTGTGCTTACCGTTTCCTTCATGCTTTCATGTTGCAAGACAACTGGAGGAAACCATCATGGACAAGGCCCGTCAGCCTATTCCGTCATTGACGGGGACTCCATCATCGCCTCGTATGTCATGGAGTTCAATGCCGACGATGACGAGATTTATGGACAGACTTTCAGGAATATTGTCGCGGGAAAGTTCCTTTGCGACAATATTCCCGCTTTTGACTGTCCTGACAAGGAATTGGAGAAGACCTATTATTTCCGTTGGTGGACTTTCAGAAAGCATATAAAGACTACCCCTGATGGTTACATCATAACGGAATTCCTTCCGGATGTCCCTTGGGCCGGAAAATATAATTCAATCAACTGTCCGGCGTGTCATCACTATGCCGAAGGACGTTGGCTGAGGAACAAGGAATATCTCAACGACTATGCGCGTTTCTGGCTTGGCCACGACGCCGAGCCAAGAAAATATAGTTTCCCAATAGCTGACGCCACATTGAGACTATACAAGGTTCACGGAGATTTTCAACTGATAAAAGATACTTACAAAGGGCTCAAGGAGATTTACGCCGCATGGGAGTCAGACCACAGGGATCCCAACGGTCTCTTTTGGCAGATGGACGGAAGAGATGGCATGGAAGTCTCAATCTCCGGGGCGATGAGCGATGATGCCACAGGCTACAGGGCCACCATCAACAGTTATATGTATGCTGATGCCATGGCACTTTCCTCGATGGCGGAAATGCTTGGAAAATCCCTTGAGGCCACTGTTTACAAAGAAAAAGCCGACGAGATAAAGGTCCTGATGGATAGATATCTGTGGGATGAGGACGCGAGATTCTACAAGGTAATCCCAAGAAACGGAAAGATGATGATGTCCCCGGCCAGGGAAGAACATGGATACGTGCCTTGGATCTATGACATTCCGGATGAATCCAAGAGCGAGGCATGGCTTCAACTCGTTGACGAACAAGGGTTCAAGGCCCCGTACGGGCCTACTACAGCCGAGCGGCGCGCCGATGGATTCAAAGTTGTCTATGAAGGTCATGAGTGCCAGTGGAATGGTCCAAGCTGGCCTTTTGCCACAGCGCAGACTCTGACCGGACTTGCCGCTTTCATCCACCGTTACGGTGAGGGTGTGATGACAAAAAACGACTATTACGAGACACTGACCGCATTCAGCAACAGTCATAGACGTGTAAACGACAAAGGCAAGAAGATATGCTGGATTGACGAGAATTTAGACCCTTTCACAGGAGAATGGATATCAAGAAAGATGCTTATCGCCGCCGGAAGCCAGATTAAGGAAAGGGGAAAGGACTATAATCATTCCTCTTTCTGCGACCTCGTCATCTCAGGACTTCTCGGTCTTCAGCCTCAGGTGGACGGAAGTCTTGTGATCGAGCCGCTGATTCCGGAAGGGAAGTGGGATTATTTTTGCCTTGACGGCATCGTATGTGCTGGCAGAAATGTCGTTGTCCTGTATGACAAGGACGGATCCCGTTATGGCAAGGGAACGGGCTTCCGTGTCTTTGTTGACGGGAAAGAGGCTTTCAAGGCCGATACATATACAACGAAGGCGATTGTGTAAAAAAACACATAATTTCTAATATACGACAAAGGGTTGGAACGAAAGCGAGAAGGACAGCCGGCGAAGCCGGCAGGAAGCGCCTCCGGCGCGTGTCCCCTCTCCGCTAGGGAGAGGGGTCGGGGTGAGGGGTAATACGACAAAGGGTTGGAACGAAAGTTCCAACCCTTTGTCGGGATGATCCGACTCGAACGGACGACCCCTACGTCCCGAACGTAGTGCGCTACCAACTGCGCTACATCCCGATAAATTTTTTGACTTGAAAGGCAGCCTCGGGAGACTGCCTTTCGGATGCTTCTTTATGCGAGCTTATTGATATAAACCGCAATACCACTCTTGAGATTGGCAGCCTTGTTCTTGTGAATGACTCCAATCTTTGCGAGTTTGTCAATCATCTTATAGACCTTAGGAGCGCCATCCTCGGCAGCCTTCTTGTCTGTAGTGTTACGAATCGCGCGGATCGCGTTCCTCGTCGTCTTTGCATAATACTTATTATGCAATCTGCGCCTCTCGCTTTGGCGATTGGCCTTTTTTGCTGATGCGTGATTTGCCATCGTTCTTATTTTTTAATATTTGTAGTGGGTAGGAGAATCGAACTCCTATTGCGGGAATGAAAATCCCGAGTACTAACCGTTATACGAACCCACCAAGACTGGTATACCCATAAGGCTGTCTGCCAAATTGGGATGCAAATATATGGATAATTTTCGACCTTACAAAATAATTCGGACGATATTTGCCCTATTTGCCATCATTTCCGTCCTCATCCCACTCAAACGAGTACAAAAGAGACTCTGTCTGCCTAAGATACTGTCGTTTGTCATATTTCGGAGCATAGACCCATGCCTCCAGCACGATGATGTCCTTTCCGTCCTTGCTGTAGAACGAATGTGAGACGAACGGGCCGCCCATGTAGTCGTTATAGACCTCCCAAAGACCTCTGGTCTCCACGAAATCCAGATTGTGGTACTTGAGGAACTTTATTCCCGGTTTGACGAACACACTTGTGGTCATGTAGGAATTCTCGGCTGTCGCAGGGACATATTCCTTGAGAAAAACGTTGCGTCTGGCAATGATGTTCTCCTCCGAGAACGGGTCCTCGTCCGTTGCCGGGTATTTATAGATGAACACACCCTGGGTGCTGTACTGCTTTTCGTCCGCTATCCAGATGAAGTCGTCCGTGACCTTTTTCAGATTGTAGCCTACGGGGAAGTGTACCCTTCCTCCTATCATTTTGGCGACAACGTCCCCCAGTTTGGACTCCTCGTAGAGCAGAGTGTTGGCGATGACCCTGTTCCTCTCGGCCTGCTCGATGGCTCCGGTGATGTTCTCACCGTTTTTTTCAAGGACAACAATCGCGGAATCCGCGCATGAGGCGTTGACCTGGATCACACACTGCGGATGTGCCCAGACATCAGTCCTATAGACGACGCCTTGCTTGACGACAGTCGAGTCAATGTTGAAGATCACTATGTTCCTGTGGAGTTTGAACATGTCCGAGAACGCTCCCGGCGAAAGATTGACCAATGAATATAATGGTTCCCTTTGCGGCAGGTACTCGCAGTCTCTTGCCAATAACCCGCCGATCTCGTTGCCCAGATTCCCTTCCCAGTTGTCCTTGCCTACCACGATGATGACTTCACCAGCCTTGCCCGAGACATTAGGCAGGAGGGTTTTCGTGTTGTTCATGCAGGAAACCGCGCTGATCAGCGCCGCGATGCAGATGACGGTCTTGATTATCTTTTTCATCTTTGTGTTGTTTTTCTGGTTGCAAAGTTACGCTAAACTTCTAAAAACATCAAATTTCAAGCGGTCTGAATACTCTCGTTTTGTTGATGCAATATATTGATAATCAGTGATGAGTGCTCCTGTGCTCTCTTTTGTCGCTTCGACAGGCTCAGCGACCGGACACTTTCGGCCACTGAACTTGTGGTCGCTGAGTCTGCCGAAGCATCGAAGTGACCGCGGCTACCGTATCAACCGTGCGATGTCGTTTCCGAAAGCCAGTACCATCAGCAACAGCAGCAGCAGCATCCCGACAATCTGCGCCGCCGTGAGGAACCTGTCGCTCGGCTTCCGTCCAGTTACCATCTCATAGAGGCAGAACACGATGTGCCCGCCGTCAAGTGCCGGAATCGGCAGAAGGTTCATCACCCCGAGCATAATCGAAAGCAACGCAAGAATATTCAGGAACCTGTACCAGTCCCACGTCGCCGGGAAGACCTGCCCGATGGCGATGAAGCTGCCCACTGACTTGTAAGCCTCAGTGCTTGGCGAAGCCACCAGCTTCAGATCCTGAAGATATCCCCCGATGGTGTCGAAAGTCAGCTTGACTCCCGCGGGGATGGCGCTGACCAATGAATATTCCTTCGTCATCACCCCCGGAATCTGCATAAAGACCCCGATCCTGCCAGCCGTGTCCACCTGAAGCGGTACGGAAAGCGTGTCTGAACCACGTAGGATCGTGGCCGTGACGGTCCCGCCTTTGACTTCCGAAAGGTATTTTCTGGAATCCTGCACAAAAGGAGTGCTGACGCTGTCTATGGCGATGATCCTGTCGTCGTGCAGAAGACCGGCGGCAGAGTTCTCCGACGCGCTCATCACAGAATCGATCACGAACGGCACGGCGAGGTCGAACACTCCCGGAGTGTTGAGCACCGCCCCGATCTTCGAGCGGTCGATGTAGAGATCCACCGTGTCATTGTCCCTCAGGACAGTGACCTTGCTGACATTCCTGCGCGCCAGATCCGCCTGAAGCATCCCGAAATTCTCGGGAACATATTCATCCATCCTGATGATGTGGTCGCCGTTGCGGAAGCCAAGCTCGACACCTAACTCATTGGTATAGATCTGACTGCCCTCGTTGCTGATGTAGGCGCTGCCCCAGATGGCCATAATTCCGATGTAGGCGATAATCGCGAATATGAAGTTGTAGAGCACGCCGCCGCCCATCACCAGAAGCCTCTGCCAGGCCTTCTTGGTGCGGAACTCCCATGGCTGCGGATCCTTCTTCATGGACTCCATGTCCATCGACTCGTCTATCATCCCGCAGATCTTGCAGTAACCGCCAAGCGGCAGCCAGCCGATTCCATATTCAGTCTCCCAATCCTTCGCTTTCGGGAATATCCTGGTGAACCATTTCCCTTTGGTACTGAACAACTTGGTGCCGCCGGCATCGAAGAAAAGAAAGAATTTATCCACCCGGATCCCGAACAGCTTCGCGAACGTGAAGTGCCCGAACTCGTGGATGACAATAAGTATCGAAAGCGCAAGAATGACTTGCAGAATCTTCATCAGAACAACCATCATCAACCTTTCTTAGCTATGCCCTCAATCTTCCTTTGGGCCAATGAATATATTTCCTCGTTTGTCTTGAATATGTCCTCGACGGACGGTTCTTTTATGAACGGTGTGCATTCGATGCATTCTCCGACAATGTCCGTGATCCAGTAGAAAGAGATCCTGTCGTGAAGGTACGCCGCCACTGCCGCCTCGTTCGCCGCGTTCAGGGCGCAAGGAATATTCCCGCCCCGCTCCATCGCCTTGTAGGCCAGCGCCAACGCCGGGAACTTCTCGGTGTCAGGCTTGAAGAACGTGATCCCGCCGAGTTCCGCGAAGTCCAGTTTTTTGTTCGCGAGCGGAAGCCGCTCCGGGAATCCGATGGCGAACTGGATAGGCTCCCTCATATCCGGGCAGGCGAGCTGTGCGATGACGGATCCGTCCTCATATTCAATCATGGAATGGATGATGGACTCCGGGTGGACAACGACGTTGATCCTGTCGCAAGGGGTGTCGAAGAGCCACCTCGCCTCGATCACCTCGAAGCCTTTGTTCATCATTGTGGCTGAGTCGATTGTGATCTTGGCACCCATACTCCAGTTCGGGTGCTTGAGCGCCATATCCTTTGTCGCCGCGCTGATCCGCTCCTTGTCCCAGGTCCTGAAAGGCCCGCCGGAGGCGGTTAAGTGAATCTTATGGATGGCGTTGCCCTGTGCCGACAGCAGGCATTGGAATATCGCCGAGTGCTCTGAGTCCACAGGAAGGATAGGGGCGTGGTATTTCTTAGACATCTCCATCACGATCGAGCCGGCAGCCACGAGGGTCTCCTTGTTGGCCAGGGCGATGACTTTTCCGGCGCCGATCGCGGCCATTGTCGGGGCGAGCCCGCTGAACCCTACCATAGCAGCCACCACTATGTCCACCCTGTCGCTTGTAACCAGGTCGCAGACCGACTTCATTCCCGCGAACACCTTCGTGTCAGTGCCGTCCAACGCGTCCGCAAGGTCCTTGTACTTGGTCTCGTCGCAGATGACCGCGTTGTTGGCGTCAAACTCTTTGGCCTGGCTGGCCATCAGCTCCCAGCTGCCCTTGCAGGTAAGCATCTCAACCTCAAAAAGATCCCTGTGCTCCCTGATCACATCCAGGGTCTGCCTGCCGATCGAACCGGTCGAGCCGAGTATCGCTATTCTTCTTTTATCCATCAGAAACTTATATATTTGGTTGGATCCACGGCCTCGCCCTTGTGCCAGAGCTCGAAATGAAGATGATCCCCGTCGGAGAGCGATCCGGTGCCGCCGAGAATGGCTATAGGCATGCCTGCCGTCACCTTGTCCCCGGTTTTCTTCATGAGTTTCTGGTTGTGTTTATAGACCGAGATGATGTCCCCTTCGTGCTGGATTCTTATCGTGTAGCCTTCCGTATCCGTCCATCCGTCCGAGATGACCGTGCCGTCAAGAACCGACATCACCACCGAGTTGCCTGGGGCCGTGATGTCGATGTAAGGATGCAGGACTTTGTCGTACCCCTGCGAGACAACGCCTTTCAGCGGTGTGAAGAAATGCATCCCCTCGATCGGAAGCGACCTTGAGGAATTGGACTTGACGTCGAACTTGTCCTCGTTCGCGACCTCCTTCCGGAGCAGCGAATCCTTCTCCGCAAGTTTCTTAGGGTCAACGGTTTCGGTGACGTTCTTCCTGACCTCCATAAGGCTGTCGATCTTGAGAGGCTCCTGACCGTCCACAACCCTTCGTAGGTTCTCGGAATACAATTCCCATTTCATGATCACATTCTGCAATGAGTCAACCCTGATGGCATTCTGGATCGCGTCATGTTTCGTGCGGGCGTCGGGATAGCCGGGAATCAAGGTTCTGATCGGGGTGAACGCGATCAGGCAGAATATGACAGTTATGGTGACAACCACAGTTGTGATCGCAGTCACGAGCGCACCCATCCTTGTGAATTTTCTGGACCACAACTTGTCATGTGTGTCATCATTCACAAGCGTGAGCCTGAAGTTATTTATGATGCCGCCTTTTTTCTGTTTGGACATAAGATTTTGACTTGAAAGCCTTTTTCGTTAACTTTGCGGATTACAATGGACAGGATCATCGGCATAGATTACGGACGCAAGCGCGTTGGGGTCGCGGTCAGCGACCCGCTGGGTATTTTTGCCTCAGCCCTGGACACGGTTCCAGCTGCAAAGATAATAGAATATATCAAAAATTATGCTCAAAAAGAGACCATAACCCGCTTTGTGGTCGGCTATCCGATGAACATGAACAACAAACCGTCCGAGGCCGCCGCCGATGTGGAGATATTCCTGAAGAATCTCGCCAAGGCTTTTCCCGGCATTCCGGTGACCCTTGAGGATGAGCGGTTCACATCCGTGCTCGCGCACCGTGCTATGATCGACGGAGGGATGAAGGCGAAGGACCGCAGGGACAAGACATCCGTGGACAAGATCAGCGCGGCCATTATCCTTCAGAGCTATCTGGACAGGACTAACAGAAATTAAAAGGTTAGAGTTATGATATTACCTATTTATTTATATGGGTCTGAGGTTCTCAGGCAGAAGGCTGCCCCGGCTGACCTCTCGGAGAAGGAAAAGATCACCAAACTGGTCTCCGACATGGAGGAGACTCTCGCTAAATCAGAAGGTTGCGGACTTGCCGCCCCTCAGGTCGGCGAGAGCGTCAGGATCCTTATAGTTGACGGCACCGGGATGACCGATGTCTATCCTTACCTCGCCGATTTCAAAAGGGTGATGATCAACCCGGTCATCCTTGAGGAGAGCGAGAAGAAATGTGAATATTCCGAAGGGTGTCTCAGCATCCCCGGAATCTACTGCGATGTCACAAGGCCACAGAGCATGACCGTTGAATATTACAATGGTGATTTCGAGAAGGTTACCGAGACTTTCGATAAGTTTGCCTGCCGTATGGTGCAGCACGAGATGTCCCATCTGGACGGAGATCTGTTCGTGGATCATGTCGCTCCGATAAGGAAGAAGATAATTTCGAAAAAGTTGATGAACATCGCGAAAGGAAAGGTTTTTGCAAGGTACGCCACAAAAATTAAATAAACATTACGACTATGGGTGCATTTCACGCATATGACATACGCGGAGTCTATAACGTTGACTTCGATCGTAACACCGCCTACAAGGTGGGCTATTTCCTTCCGGAACTCCTTGGCGCTGACAAGGTTCTTGTCGGCCGCGACTGCAGGACATCCTCTCCGGAGATCCACGAATATCTTGTGAAAGGAATAACCGACGCCGGCGCTGATGTCTATGACATCGGTCTCAGCACGACCCCGATGGTCTATTTCGGAACCGCCAACTACGGGTTCAAGGCCTCGGTCCAGATCACGGCATCGCACAATCCCAAGGAATATAACGGAATGAAGGTCTCCAGGGAGAACGCCCTCCCTGTCGGTCTGGATTCCGGCCTCGGGCAGATCCAGGAATGGATAGAGAGCGGCAGGCCTACCCCTGTGGCCGAGAAGAGGGGACAGGTCATTCTCAAGGATATTCATAAAGACTATCTTGATTTCCTGCTGAAGTTCAAGGGCGACTATTCCGACATCAAGATCGCTTTCGACCTTTCCAACGGAATGTCAAGCCTTTACGCCCGTGAGATTTTCGGCGATGAGCCTGCCTACATATTCGAAGAACTTGACGGAAACTTCCCGAACCACGAGCCTAACCCGCTGATTCCTAAGAATGTCGAGCCGCTTCAGGCTTTGGTGAAGAAGACCGGCGCGGATGTGGGTGTCATCTATGATGGTGACGCTGACCGTGTGATGTTCGTGGACAACGAGGGCAAGTTCGTCTCTCCTGACCTGATGATCGCCGTTCTCGGCCACTATTTCATCGACGAGAGGCACGAGACCGGAACCGTGCTCCAGGACATCCGCAGCTCGAAGGCGGTAGGCGAGTACCTCACTCCGATGGGATGCAAGATGGCGACCTGGAAGGTCGGACGTGCCTTCGCCGCGAAGAAACTTCGTGAACTTGACGGAGTCTGGGGCGGTGAGCTTGCCGGACACTACTATTTCCGTGACTTCTTCTATTCTGACAGCGGACTCCTCGCTTCCATCCTGATTCTGAGGGTTGTTGCCGCGATGAAGAAGAAAGGCGTCACCCTTCACGAACTCATCGGCAGGATCGCGCGCTACCAGAATTCCGGCGAGATCAACTTCCGCCTTGAGGACAAGAAAGGCGCGATGGACGCTGTCAAGGAATATTTCGTCTCCAAGGAGAAACCGACCGCCGAGATGGATTTCGACGGCTACAGGGTCGAGTTCCCGGACTGGTGGTTCAACATCCGTCCTTCCAACACCGAACCATACCTCAGGTTCATCTGCGAGGCGACATCGGACGCTCTCCTTGAGGAAAAGATAAGTGAGACCAAGAATCTTCTCGTGGAGAGGTTCGGCGCAAAACTGTAGGCGGGATGATTCGTGAAAGATTTTGGGTAGGCGCCATTGTCATGGTCCTTGCCGCAATTGGACTTTCCGTTCCTGCCGTGGCGCAGGACACTACGATCAAGACGAAGAAACAGGCCGAGATCCTCGTACCGAGAATCTCCCGCGAGGCCGTTCAGTCCATGGATCTGAACAGGGCCGAGGCCTTGGACACAATCGACACGGCAGATCCTCACATCAAGATTCTGCTTCTGTCTGACTATACATGGAAATACTATAAGGATTCCACCTACGCCCGTGACCACAAGATATTCAATGAATATTGGACCCACGACTATCCGGACCCTTACCATGTCTCTTTGGAAGAGCTTCCGGATGAGATCGCGCTTTGGATTGTGGACACATTGAGTGAGTACAAGTGTCCTCATCAGAATGATGTCTATTCAAAGTTCGGCTACCGCCACAGACGGCGTCATCAGGGAGTGGATCTTCCTTTGAAGACGGGTACTCCTGTTTATGCTGCGTTTGACGGCAAGGTCCGCATTTCAAAGCGTTACAAAGGCTACGGAAATCTCGTGGTCCTGCGTCATGACAATGGCCTGGAGACATTCTACGGTCACCTTTCCAAGATTTACGTGAAGGATGACCAGTGGGTGAACGCCGGCACGATCATTGGCTTAGGAGGCTCGACTGGCCGTTCGACAGGACCTCATCTGCATTTCGAGACCCGTTATAAGGGCTACGCGTTTGATCCTGAATGGCTGATAGATTTCCATTCCGGTACGTTGAGGCACAGGCTGTTTGTCTTGAAGAAGAAGTATTTGAACGCGAACAGCAAGTACGTTCCTGAGAGCGAACAGGAGGAGATCGACATCCTTGAGGGGGACGCAAAGGACAAGGAGGAGGCCGCCAAGAAGGCCGAGGCCGAGAGAAAGGCCGCTGCCGCCGCCCGGTACCACACCATCCGTCAGGGTGACACCCTCGGCGCTCTTGCCCGGAAGTACCGCACCTCTGTCAAGACTCTCTGCCGTCTCAATGGCATCAAGGAGACCACGACCCTGCGTCTTGGCAAGAAGCTGCGTGTGAAGTAGTGCTTTCTTCCGGTCGCTGAATTTATGTCGGTCGCTGAGCTTGTCGAAGCGACTGCCTGAAATAAGAAGCTGTTTTGAATTGTTTGAAATGTTCTTTGAGGTGAAAAATCTTCATTTTCTTCCCGCTTCTTCAGTCAGATAGCACCGCTATCTTCCTTGGAAGAAGCGGTCGAAACTGAAGTTTTTCACTCTCAAACCTTCAAACAAACAATTCAAAACAGCTTCTAAGAGAGGCGAAGAACTTTCCCCTTTGCGATTTTTTGGTATCGTGCAAAAATCGCAAAGGGGAAAGTTCTTCGCTGATTGAGGCATTGGATTACAACACCATCGCCCAAATTGTGCGGATCGCCGTGATGAAAAGTCTTTGATAATAAACGTTTTAGCTACTTTGCTTTAGTGGTTTCAGGCTAAAGTCAATGATTCAATCATTTGGCTATAAGTTTGTTATCAGCCACTCGTTGATTCTGAATGGGTGGCTGATAATGCTTTGATAATGAGTTAGATAAGGCTTTGTCTTAAGTTCGTTTGCCCTAAAGGAGATTTTATAATCGCCAGACTGTCAATATCATAGAGATTACGCTTTCGTGAAGGCTCCAAAATGAGGCCGAAAAAGCCACGAGACTCGGAGCGAAGCGACCGAAGGGGGGGCGGGGAATCCTTTCCCCGTGCCCCACCGGGGCTGTCACGCAGTGACTGGTGGTGGGAATATGGGTCACAAAAGAAGGAGACGCAATTTTTGCGCCTCCTTCTTTTGTGGTCCCAGTAGGGCATGATCCTACGACCCCCTGATTATGAGTCAGATGCTCTAACCAACTGAGCTATGGGACCGGATGCCGTCCGACACGGTTTGACGGACGGCATGTCAAAGATACCAAACTTTTTGAAAAAGACAAAACTCTTTGAATATCCTTGCAAAATTTACGACAGCATGTTTTTGTAAAATGTAAAAAAAAATGACCTTCATCACTTTAAATTTGCAATATATTGATGTTCAGGGTGATTCTATGTATTCAAATTTATCGATTGATGCAACTTGTTTTTTCAACATTACTTTACGCTTACATATTCCTGGAATAATGTCTAACTTTATAGATTGTTTGTCGCATAATTTTACTGAAATGAAAAAGGCTCTGTGTGTTATTTTTGTCATGCTTGCAGGACTTGTGTCCTGTAAATACGATGACTCTGAGATCTGGAACAAAGTCAACGAGAATGAAGCCAGGATAGCGGCTTTGGAAGAGCAATGCCGTGGATTCAATCAGGATCTGCAGACATTGCGCACCATCGTCAACGCGTTGCAAGGCAATGACTACGTGACAGGCGTGGTGGAAGTCATTAAGGAGGGGACTGTTGTCGGGTACTCGATCACGTTCAGCAAAAGCGGCACGGTAACCATCTACAATGGAAAGGACGGTCATTCTCCTGTGATCGGAATAAGACAGCACACCGACGGGAAGTATTACTGGACCGTAGATGGTGAATGGATTTACGACGGTTCCGGTACAGGCAACCGGATAAACGCGGGAGGCACCGCTCCGGAATTGAAGATAGAAGACGGCTGGTGGTACGTCTCTTATGATGGACGTAAGACTTGGACGAAATTGTCGAAGGCAACCGGTGAGGACGGGGACTCGTTCTTCTCCTCTGTCACGGACAACGGTGACACTGTGACCGTCACACTTATGGATGGAACCGTGTTCGAACTCGCCAAGAAGTCTTCGGATCTGAGCATCCGGTTTCCGGACTACGGAACATTCAGATTCAATGCCGGGGAGACAAGGTCTGTTGTATATAAGATCCTTAATGCCACAGGAAGCGTGGTGGTCAAGGCGTTTGCGCAGAATGGATGGAAGGCGGACGTCAAAAGGAACAATGACTCGGAAGGAGAAATTGTGGTGACCTCCCCTTCCCCGTTCACTGGCGGTGAGGTTGTGGTGCTTGTATATGATGATTCGAAGACCATCGTAAGGTGCTTGGATTTCGTAGAGGGCAACGTCATCACTCCTCAGGAGACATATTCAATGTCAAGAGGCGCGGGAGAGATTGCCGTCACTGTGTCTGCTGACGTTGACTATTCCGTGGATATTCCAGAGGACGCCGCATCCTGGCTGAGATATTCAGGGTTGAAGACCAGGGCGATGCGTCAGGATGAACTTGTCTTTCATTGTGACAGGAACGAGGGAGAAAGTGCCAGAAGCGCGGTGGTCGGAATCGTGAACAAGGCTGCTGGTATTCATGAAAAAGTTGTGATTTTTCAGGAAGGAATAGTGCACACCCTCCAGACCCATTCTGTCGGCAACGGAATAAAGATAGTGATCATGGGAGACGGCTTCACCAAGGATGATCTTACGGCTTCGGAATGGGAGTCAATGTCATCATTTGACAAATGGGCCGACAGGACAATGGAGGAGTTTTTCGCCGAGGAGCCTTACCGGTCATTCCGGGACAGGTTCGATGTGTATTCAGTCGCGGTCGAGTCGGACGGGCGGAATTTTGACGGCAGCACGGCCTTTGCGAGCAAGTTCGGAACGGGAACCTATATCGGAGGCAATGACAGCAAGGTCTGGCAGTATGCCTATAAGGTAGATGGGATCAGTCGGCTCACGGTGAGAAACACGCTTGAACTGGTGATCCTGAATTCCTCGAAGTATGCCGGTACAACCTACATGTGGTCGGACGGCAGGGCTATAGCCTACATCCCGGTTGTCAACTACAACACCGAAGCTTTCGGGAAGGTTCTTCGCCATGAGGCGGGCGGTCACGGGTTCGCTAAGCTTGCGGATGAATATTTCTACGAAAAGACAATCACCGAGGACAAGGTGAAAAGCCACAAGGAATGGTTCGCCAAATACGGTTTCTACCCGAACGCCGATGTCACGAACGATCCCAAGGAAATCCATTGGGCGCATTTCCTTTCAGATCCGCGCTATTCCGGTCAGGTCGGAATCTACGATGGCGGCCTGACGTTCAGATACGGTGCCTACAGGCCGACGGACTACAGCATCATGAGACATAATGCCGGCGGGTTCAACGCTCCTTCGCGTGAGGCCATATTCAAGAGAATCATGAAGTTGTCTGAGCCAAGCGGGTGGAAATATGATTTCGAGGCGTTTGTGGCCTACGATGAGATCAACCGTTCGGCCGCGTCACAAGCCTACTACGAAAACCAGATGGAAAACTTTGACGAGGAGTCGTTTGTCCCTCTCGCTCCTCCTGTCGTAAGGGAGGAATAAAAGTTCAATATTCCTTTACGCCGTTTCCGGCCATCCATTCCAATAGCGGGGTGCTGTCGAATCCGACGGTGCCTTTCAGGAATACGTTCACGTCGAATCCAACCTCTTGGCTCAGCCGGAAGACATTCTTGAGGGTCTCCAAAACACAGAACTCAGAGGCGATTCCGCAGACGGTGACCTCGTCCCCTGCCAGAAACAGACTCTGGTTTGAGGCTGTCACGGCCGCCAGCGCTCCATATTCCTCCCTCTCCTTGTTCTGCCCTTTCAGGATGAATCTTGTCTTCGCTTCCTCCAGCCCGTCCAGCAGCCCGTCGGCGAGACTTGCCCCTAAAGTGTAGTGAACGCAGTGCTCTGGCCATTGACCACCGTTTGCCTTGAACGAACAATGATCCTTCGGATGCCAGTCCAAAGTGAAATACACAAGATTGGCTCCGTTCTTGATCCCGTTTATCTCCGGAATGATCGCCTCTGCTCCCGGCACGGCCAGAGATCCGTCAATGAAGTCCCTCTGCACATCCACTACAAGTAAAATCTTTCTTCCAGTCATATTAATAGTTGCTTTTTTATTGAATTCATTTTTGATTCATGACCACACCCGCACATTCATATTCACAATTCGGAACAAGTCGTCCCATTTCGTCTGAATCCTTCTTTTCTCAAAGATAGCCATTATCTACAATAAAGAAAAATCAAAGAAGCCATGTGCCTGTTGGCAAGCCTTTATGCCTTGGTGATTGCAAGCCGCCTCAAGGTGTTTATGAATATGATTTCTTCCTTATTGTGCGAACATGATGCGCAGTGATAGAAAGAAGAAACTCTCCCTCCCGTGCGCGATTCCGCATCATGTTGATGCCGGCCACTTATGTTTATAGTTGGCGGGAACGGTCATGCCTGTCTGATGGCCGTACAGTCATGGACTTTGTTCCTCAAGACCGATTTCAGCGAGGTGTCAGGAACAGTGAACCACTCCTGATGTTGCTTAAGTGGCTGTGGATGTTCCCGCCAATTGCAACGAAGTTGAGAAGGTCTTTCGTTGTGGGAGGGGCAAGCCGGTTCTTTTAACACAGGGCTTTGGACTTGCCCCGGCTTTGGACTTGCCCTGGCTTTGGACTTGCCCCGGTTATGGACTTGCTCTGGCTTTGGACTTGCCCCGGCTTTGGACTTGCCCCGGCTTTGGACTTGATTCCAATATTCTTTGAAATCAAAGAGTTATGAGGAAATGAGTTATGAGAAAAAGAAAAACGGACAAACCGTCATTTCTGATGATTTGTCCGCTTTGGCTCCTCAAGTAGGACTTGAACCTACGACCCCCTGATTAACAGTCAGGTGCTCTAACCAACTGAGCTATTGAGGAATTTTGTCAACCTTTTCGGTTGTTTGTTCCTTTCGGGAGTGCAAAGGTACAACAAAAATTGATTAGTGCAAATTTTTTTGTAGTTTTTTTTGTGTACCTTTGTGTGAATTTCTCGGAGGAGGAAAATGGACATAGACTTGTTTTCAGATATGGTCAAGGGGCTAATCCTTGACAATGATGAGGTTACGTTGCCTGGCTTGGGGACTTTCGTCTCCGAGGTGATGCCCTCTACTTTTTCTGACAAAGGGTACACCATCAATCCTCCTTACCGAAAACTGTCGTTCAGGCAGCGCGGATCAGGAAACGAGGAGATGATGGCGGAGTTCTATGCCGAGATCAACGGGACGGATCTTGAGACTTCAAAGAGAATCCTTGGGGAGTTTATCGCCGGGCTGAGGACAACGCTGCAGGCAAAGAAGGTCGTGATATTCCCCGGGCTCGGCCGGTTGAGGGCGACTAAGGAGAACACGTTCTTTTTTATCGCTGACGAGGATTTGGACATCTATCCTTATGGGGTAGGGCTGGAGCCGGTGTCTTTGAAGACTCACGAGGAGACTCCGGACGAGGTGGCGCAGAGTGTAGCGGCGCTTAGGGAGCTGGTGGCGGATCCGGTTCCCATCAGAGAGCCGATTGCACCGGTCGCTTTGACAGGCTCTGTGACCGAGGAAACAGACACTCCGACCGATGAATCTGACACCGGAGCCGAAAATGAGAAAGAAGATGAGAAAGAAGATGAGAAAGAAAGAGAGGAGGAGACAGGTCACAAGACGAGAAACCGTGCATGGAAAGTGGTTCTAATCGTGGCGGCAAGCCTCATCGGTTTGGCGCTGGTGGCTCTCGGAATATTCATACTCCTCGCCCACTTCGCTCCGGATTTCATTGACTCGATCCTCTACACCCCTGAGGAACTGAGGATTATAAATCATTAGGACTATGGAAAAGATCAACGTTTCAGACAATAGGTTCAGTACTGACATAACGATCCCGTGCTACGACACGGACGCATCGTTCCGCCTGAAGCCGGCCGCGTTTATGGATCACGCCCAGGAAATGGCGTATCTGGCGGCCCAGGCGCTTCATTTCGGCTATGACGACCTTCAGAGGCATCACACGGCCTGGGTTCTGTCACGGATGCGGATGGATTTTCTGAACCCTCCGAAATGGACGGACGAGACGACCCTCTACACTTGGCACAAGGGACAGGACGGCCTGTTCTTCCTGCGTGACTTCGAGCTCCGAAGGAAGGGCGACACGGACTTCGCCGACAAATCAAAGGCGCAGGTGCTTTGCACCTCTTCGTGGATAGTGATGAATGTCGAGACCCGGCGGCTGGTGCGCAGCGATGAGGTTCTGAATATGGTCCCGGCGACCACCCAGTGCCCTGACAATGCGATCCAGATCCCTTGCGGCAAGGTCGTGATGCCTAAGAATATCCCCGCGGAGGAAGTCGGCTGCCACAAGGCGGCATATTCAGACATCGATGTGCTGGGGCACACCAACAATGCCCGCTACGTGGTCTGGGCTATGGACTGCATTGACTATGAAGAGGTCGCCGGCAACCCTGTCAGGAGCATAAGCATCAACTTCATCAAGGAGACGAAGCCTGGGGAGGTTGTCAGGATATTCAGAAGTGTTGAGGATATTGACGGACAAAAGAAATATTTCATAGAAGGTAAAATTGAAGACAAACCGTGCTTTTGCGCGCGGATAGATTTTTAATTAGATATGCGAGATTTGTTTTTAGGGGCTGGAATAGCCCATTCGATTCTAGTTTTCGCAGTCGTGATCGCGATCGGACTGTACCTTGGCAAATTCAAGATCAAAGGCATCTCCATCGGTTCCACGTGGATTCTGTTCGTGGCTATCCTGTTGAGTCATTTCGGCCTCAGGGTGGACGCGACCGTGATGAACTTTATGAAGGACTTCGGCCTGATCCTGTTCGTGTTCTCGATAGGCCTTCAGGTCGGCCCGGGATTCTTCCACTCCTTCAAGAAAGGCGGACTTCAGATGAATATCCTTGCGGTCGCCCTTGTCCTGTTGGCTGTGGCCGTCACCGTGGCGATCCATTTCATCACCGGCGAGGATCTCAAGACTATGGTCGGCGTGATGTCCGGAGCCGTGACCAACACCCCGGGACTCGGTGCCGCCCAGCAGACGATGGCGGATTCAATGCGCGCGGAGAACTATCTGGCGTCTGACATCACATCGGCGACCTCCGGGCTGGCTTCCGCCTACGCTGTGGCCTACCCGTTGGGAGTTCTGCTTGTGATCGCTCTGATGATGTTCTTCAAGGCGATATTCAAAGTTGATCTCAATAAGGAGAAGGAAGTCCTTGACAATGAGGATAATAATGAGGATGTGGCAAGGCGTATGCACTGCGAGGTCGAGAATCCCGCGGTCTTCGGAATGACAATCAAGGACGCCACAAAGGATCTCGGCAATTCGATAGTGATCTCCAGAATCCTTCGTGACGGAGTGATGTCTCTGCCGGGACCGGACACCGTCCTTCAGAAGGGTGACAAACTTCTGATCGTCACCTCGCAGAAGAATGTGGATTCCCTCAGGATCACGTTCGGCGAGGAGGTGCCTATGCATCTTCAGGACTGGGAGCAGATGGACACCAGGATGGTCAACAGGAAGATTACAGTCACCAAGGCGAACCTTACGGGTGTCACGCTCAGAAGCCTCAATGTCAGAGCTAATTACGGAGTGAGCGTAACCCGTGTCATCAGATCCGGTGTGGGTCTTGTCGCAAGGCCTAACCTCATCCTCCAGATGGGCGATGTGTTGAGGGTTGTCGGCCCGGAGCTCGGAATTGAGGAGGTCGCCAACCTTGTCGGCAACCAGACCTCGACGCTGAACCACCCGAACCTTATCCCGATCTTCTTTGGAATCGCTCTTGGTGTGATATTCGGTTCAATTCCTATCGCCATCCCAGGCATTCCTCAGCCTATAAAGCTGGGACTTGCCGGAGGCCCGCTCATCATCGCGATCCTGCTTGGCTACTTCGGCCCTAAGTGGAAGATCACGACCTACACGACCCAGAGCGCCAACCTGATGGTCAGGGAGATGGGAATATCCTTCTTCATGGCGGCCGTCGGTTTGGGAGCCGGACAGAACTTCGTAAGTTCGATCCTGAACGGAGGTTACTGGTGGATCCTTTACGGAGCGCTCATCACCTTCATCCCTGTCTGCACGATCGGCCTCATCGCAAGATATGTCTGCAAGCTGAACTTCTACCAGATCTGCGGTCTGATCTCCGGTGGTACCACCGATCCCGCCGTCCTGGCGTTCACCCAGGGGGCTTACGGAACGGATTATCCTTCAGTGAACTACGCCACCGTCTATCCTCTGTCGATGTTTATGAGGGTGCTTGTGGCCCAGTTGCTGATCCTTTTGGCGATAGCTTGACGTTATGTTTGACTTGATCTACCCGGTTTCCCCGGCTCCGGTTTTGCCTTTGCCATCGGCCGACAATCCCGGTGACCGTCCACGTCCTACGGGCGAGATGGTCCCGGTCGTGGAGGAGAACGGCCTTGTCATCGGACAGGCCACCAGGCAGTCCGTGCACGATGGCTCGAAGCTGATGCATCCGGTGATCCATCTTCACATCATCAACCGGGAGGGGTGTCTGTATATTCAGAAACGCTCGATGAAGAAGGATCTTCTTCCGGGGCGTTGGGACACGGCCGTCGGCGGTCACGTCGATTACGGCGAGACGCTTGAAGAGGCGCTCTACCGCGAGGCCTCTGAGGAACTGGGATTCAGGGACTTCAATCCGATATTCCTGAAATCCTACATTTGGGAGTCGGCTCGCGAGAAGGAACTGGTCAGCGTCTTCGCCACCGTCGGCAACTTCACTTTGAAGCCTGACAATGACGAGGTCACCGAAGGACGCTACTGGAATATGTCCGAGATCGAGTCGAATCTGGCGCGGGGACTGTTCACTCCGAATTTTGAGCAGGAATTCAAATCAATCAAGGACACTTTACTGGCTTTGCTCTGATGGACAATAACATTGACAAATTCATAAAGGACCAGTTGTCGGTCTGGCCTCTTGCCGCCGAGAACTATCGTGACCTCAAGAAGGTGGAAACCAAACGGTTGGATGTCGGAGGACTGGAGGTCATCGTCCAGCATAACCCTTGCCGCAAGATTTCTTCCGAGGCGGCCCTGGACCCTAAGTCTCTCAGCGAGAGGCCTTGCTTCCTCTGCCCTGAGAACCGCCCGGCGCAGCAGACCCACATTGAGTTCGAGGGGCGCAAGGGACGGAAATACCGCGTCACGCTGAACCCGTACCCGATCTTCCCGTCGCATCTCGTGATCTCAAGTTTCGAGCACACGCGGCAATCCATCTGGCACCGTTATCAAGACCTTCTTGACTTTGTCAGCGCGCACAATGAATATCTCGGGTTCTACAACGGCCCTGTGAGTGGGGCTTCAGCGCCTGACCATCAGCATTTCCAGGCTTGTCCGCAAGGACTGATGCCTCTTCAGAACAGGGTGGACGGATTGTTGGCGGCCGGCGATGTCAATACTCTGGAATATTTCACCAACGTCAAGGAAGCCAAGCTCTTCCATCTTAATGAATATGCCAACGGAGTCTTCGTCCTTTGCGGCGGCACGGCGAAATCCGTGGCTAAGCTTTTCTACCGGCTTATGGACTGCGCTCCGGTGCCGGAGGACTCGGATGAGCCGAAAATCAACCTGTTCGCCTGGACGCATAACGGGGAATATCGCTCCATTGTGATATTCAGGGATAAGCATCGTCCGCACAACTATTATTCCACCGGGGCGGATCATCTGGCGATGAGTCCAGGGTGCGCTGATCTGGGAGGTGTGTTTGTGGCTCCTAAACGTGAGGATTACGACAAACTTGACTCAGAGCTTCTTACGGCGGTTGTCCGTGAGATAACCGTCAGCGGGGAGACAGAGAAAGGCATCATCTGGAGGCTGACCAGAACCCAGCGCAGGCTGGAGGTCGGGATAATGTCCGGCAGTGCGATCGAGTTCGAGATCATTTCCGACGGGGCGGGACGGCAGAAAGTCGAATATTCGGCGGGACGCATTTCCTACAACGGAGTTCTTTACGATGAACTGGTCTTCGAGGCTCAGACTGAGGCCACTATGTTCGCCGAGCCGTCGTTCATCCTTTACGGAGTGACTATCGGTGTGGATTTCCATTGGGAAAGGAAGGTGACCCAGAAGTTCGCGGGAACTCTCAAGTTCATCGTGGACGGGGACAAGGTCACGGCCGTGAATATTGTTGGAGTTGAGGACTATCTGCTTAGTGTCATCTCGTCTGAGATGAAGGCTTCGGCCGGACTGGAGTTCCTCAAGGCGCACGCTGTCATTTCCCGTTCCTGGGTTATGGCGCAGGTGGAGCACCGTCGGAATCCGGTCACTTCGACAGGCTCAGTGACCACAGAAGTGAGTCCCGTGACCACCGAAGTGAACTCAGCGACCGGCGGCGAGGAGGAGTACATCAAATGGTTCGACCACGATGACCACACCCTCTTCGATGTCTGCGCCGATGATCACTGCCAGCGTTACCAAGGTCTCACGATGGCCGTGGGCGACACTGTCCGCAAGGCCATAGACCAGACCTGGGGTCTTGTGCTCACCTCGGAAGGCCGGATATGCGACGCCCGCTTCTCAAAATGCTGCGGAGGCCGTATGGAGATATTCAGCACCTGCTGGGAAGACAAGGATTACCCTTACCTCCAGCCGCTCCCGGACACTCCGGACTGCGTGGAAGGAGGCGACGTTTTCTGCGACACCAAGGATGAAAAGATTCTCTCCCAAGTGCTTAACGACTACGATCTGGAGACGAAGGACTTCTACAGATGGACCACTGAATATTCAAGGACGGATGTCTCGGAACTTGTCCGCAGACGCTCCGGAATAGATTTCGGCACCATCCGTGACCTCGTCCCGATCGAGAGAGGCCCGTCCGGAAGGCTCAAAAGGCTCAAGGTGGTCGGCGACAAGAAGACAATGGTCATCGGCAAGGAACTGATCATCCGCCGCTGGCTGTCCGAATCCCATCTCAAGAGCTCCGCCTTTGACATAAAATGGGTCGGCGACAGACTGGTCCTTGACGGATCCGGATGGGGACACGGAGTCGGCCTCTGCCAGATCGGCGCCGCCGTGATGGCCAGCAAAGGCTACACGTTCGATCAGATCCTGCTGCACTACTATCCAGGCAGCATACTGGAAAGAAGATAACATAATCAACACATAATGGCTAATTTCACTAAACGTAATCCTTGGATGTGGATCCCGACCCTCTACTTCGTCGAGGGCATTCCATATTTCCTTGTCAACAATGTCTCCGTCCTGATGTTCGCCAAGATGGGCGTTCCGAACGGGCAGATGGCGTTGTTCACATCCCTGCTTTACCTCCCATGGACGTTGAAGTTCCTCTGGAGCCCGTTCGTGGACATCATCAAGACAAAAAGATGGTGGATCATCACGATGCAGATCATAATGTCCATAGCCTTTGTGGTCCAGGCTCTTACGATGCCTCATCCGTCAGCGGAATCCATCGCGGCCGGCAGCACGCCTATGAGCCTTTTCTCGTTCACGCTGATCCTGTTCGTCTTCGCGGCCTTCGCCTCCGCCACACACGACATAGCGGCTGACGGCTTCTATATGCTGGCCCAGAGCCAGAGCAGCCAGGCGGCCTTTGTCGGAGTCCGCAGCACGTTTTACAGGCTCGCCAATGTCTTCGGCAACGGTGTGATCGTCGCAGTGGCCGGATTGCTGGAGACCAGAACCGGCAACATCCCGTTGGCCTGGCAGCTGACCATCGGCGGATCCGGCATACTCCTTACCGGGTTGACCCTCTATCACACGTTCGCGATTCCTAAGCCAGAGTCCGATGTGCCTAATATTCAAGAGGATTCAGGCAACAAGGTCGCCGAGATATTCGCAGGTTTCGGCCGCACCGTGACGACATATTTCAAGAAACCGGGCGTCTGGCTCGCGATCATATTCATGCTTTGCTACCGTTTGCCGGAGGCCTTCCTCATCAAGATGTGCACCCCGTTCCTTGTGGCTGCGAGAGAGGCCGGCGGACTTGGGATGCAGACCGCGCAGGTCGGCATAGCGTACGGTACCCTCGGCGTGATATTCCTTCTTCTCGGAGGGATCCTCGGAGGACTTCTCGCATCACGTCTTGGGCTGAAGAAATCCATCTGGATCATGGCCGCGTTTATGACGCTTCCTTGCCTGTCGTTTGTCTATCTCGCTGTGGTACAGCCTGTAAGTTTCGCCACAATCTGTACCTGCATCGCCATAGAACAGTTTGGCTACGGCTTCGGATTCACCGCCTACATGCTCTACATGATGTACTTCTCCGAAGGCGAGTTCAAGACTTCGCACTATGCCTTCTGCACCTGCTTCATGGCGCTGAGCATGATGATACCGGGCATGTTCGCCGGCTTCCTGCAGGAGTCCCTCGGCTACAAGGGCTTCTTCTGGATGGTGATTGTCTGCTGCATAGCGACCGTCGTTGTCACCTTCCTCGCCGACCGCAAGATCGATCCTGAATATGGCAAGAAATAATCAACGAATTGATAATCAATGAATATATGAACGCAGTCAAAAGAATATTCACCGTCCTGCTCTCCGTTGCCGCATTGTCGGCCCTTTCCGCGCAGGCCGGACAGAAACAGATTGTACGCACCGGGATCGAGGTGCTGGAAGGCCGTGGCTTCGAGGGACTTGTCGGCAAGAATGTCGGGCTGGTCACCAATCCGAGCGGTATCGACCATAATCTCCGCTCCACTATCGACATACTCCACGAGGCCCCTGGAGTCAATCTAAAGACATTGTTCGCTCCCGAGCACGGAGTCCGCGGGGATGCCTACGCCGGCTCGCACGTGGAGGATTTCAAGGATCCTAAGACAGGGATCCCGGTCTATTCGATCTATGGCTCCAACCGCAAGCCGAGCAAGAAGATGCTTGAGGGGCTGGACATCGTTGTCTATGACATCCAGGACATCGGAAGCCGTTCCTATACTTTCATCAGCACCCTCGGTCTCGTTATGCGCGCCTGCGCCGAGAACGGCATCGAGGTGATGGTTCTGGACAGGCCTAACCCGTTGGGCGGCAACAAGATCGAAGGCTGTCTCGTGGAGCCGGGCTTCCATTCGTTTGTCAGCGAGTTCAAGATCCCTTACATCTACGGCCTCACTGTCGGCGAGCTCGCCCTTCTCCTGAACGAGGAAGGCCTGAACTGTGGCGAGAAAGGCAACGAGGCACCGCTGAAATGCAGACTTTCCGTCATTCCGATGGAAGGATGGACAAGGAATATGCTCTATCAGGACACGAACCTACCTTGGGTGCTCCCGTCCCCGAATATTCCTTATCCTCAGTCCGCCGTTAACTATCCGTCCTCCGGCATAACCGGAGAGTTCCAGGGCTATCTGAACATCGGCATCGGCTACACCCTCCCTTTCGAGGTTTTCGCAGCCGAATGGATTGACGCCGATGCCTTGAAGGCGCTTCTTGACAGCTACAACCTTCCGGGGGTGGCATTCAGGACAATCCACTTCAAGCCGTTCTCGGGAAGCCTTCAAGGAAAGCTGATCCACGGCGTTCAGTTCCACTACACTGACTATGAGGCCGCCTGCTGCACGCTGACGCAGTTCTACGTGATGCAGGCCGTGAACGAACTCTATCTGGACAAGAATCCTTTCACCCTTTCCAAGGGGCGTAACAGCATGTTCGACAAGGTTTGTGGTACAGATTATGTAAGAACCGTTTTCGGGAAGCGTCTTAAAGTTGAGGACATAGTTGACTACTGGTCAAAGGATGTCGAGGCTTTCAGGACACTATCCCGTAAGTATCGGCTATATAATTAAACCACTTAACACCGAATCAAAATGAAGAACATTCTGAACATCGCGATTGCATCGGCCGTGGCATTGGCCCTTATCGCATCACCGGTTGATTCATATTCACAGGAAAGACGGTCTTCCGGATCGAGGAGCACCACCACTTCTTCCCAGACCAGATCTTCGTCCAGAAGTTCTTCTTCCTCAAGAAGTTCGGGTTCGTCCTCCACGAGAAGTTCCGGCTCGTCCGCAACAAGGAGTTCTGGTTCTTCCTCTGCAAGAAGCTCTGGTTCTTCCGTGTCCAGAAGCTCCCAGGACAACAGCCGCAGGAGTGGTTCCAGCGTGTCGAGGAGTTCTCAGGACAACAGCCGCGGATCTTCCACGAGCGTTTCACGCGGTTCGCAGGACAATAACAGAAGAAGTAGCGGCACTACTGTAAGGAGTTCGTCCTCAGACAAATCATCTTCTTCAGTGAGAAGCTCGTCATCCGCGTCAAGGTCTTCTTCCCGCAGCGGTGACAGCGGAAGCTATCAGGACAATAACCGCCGTAGGAGTAGTTCCAGCGTGTCGAGGGGGTCGCAGGATAACAACCGAAGAAGTTCTACGGGTTCTACATCAGTAAGGAACTCGTCTTCTGACAGGTCATCTTCATCCGTGAGAAGCTCGTCTTCGGTAAGACGCTCTTCTTCAGAGAGATCATCATCTGTAAGAAGTTCATCCTCGTCTGACGGAGAGTCTTCCTCATCGACAGGAAGTCCAGGAGGCAGGGTCGCGAGACAGATCGGATCTTCATCCTCCAGAAGTACTTCAGCAAGAAGTTCCGCGTCTGACACCAGAAGGGAGCAGTCCCAGAGGGTCGGAAACGCCACCCGAGGAGGTCTGACTTCCTACGACCGTAACGCACATGGCGGAAAGGATGTGATGAGGGAGAGAAGAAGCGACTTCATGAGGATAGGGGAGGACCGTAACGTCCATAGAATCCCGCCGCGCGACCGTGACTTCATGCCATACGACCGCCCGAGGCATTTCTGGGCGCATGAGCACCACTACTATGGCTATAGGGTTCACTACCTGCCACCTCGTTACAGAAGAATGACTTACTGGGGAGTAGAGTACTGCATCTATGACGGAATATATTACCGTCCGTACGGTGACATATTCGTGGTTTGCCGTCCTCCGTTCGGGGTTTGCATCGACCGTGCGATTTCGGATCTTGTGTTCGCGTCGGTTCGCTTCGCCTACTACAACAACACTTACCGGATGTACCGCGCCATCGATTCCAACAACAGGATCATCGAGGAGCAGAACAGGATAATCGCTCAGAACAACGCCACCATCGCCGCACAGAACAGTTCGTTCGCTTTGAACTCTACGAGAGCCAACAACGCTTATTTACTTGCGGACCGTCTTGGTCTTGTGCAGAGCTACGCCTACGCCAACCAGCCGTACTACTATCAGGACGGGGTGTTCTACATCGTCAACTCCAACGGCCAGTACGAGGTCATCGTTCCTCCGGCCGGAGCCCTTGTCGAGGATCTTCCTGACGACTACGACACGATAACGATGGACGGGATGGACTTCTACAAAGTGGATGACACTGTCTATAGGCTCACACTTGTGGAAGGAAAGCCTTACCTTGAGGTTCTCGGCCAGATGTACGGTAAGCTGGCCAACCAATACAATTATTACTCAAACAGAACTGCTTCCTACAACAGTCTCTATTAACAGTTTAGACATTAATGGACAAACTCAGGAACTTATTTGAAAGTTATACAGGTCAGAAAGTAAGTGACACGGAGGAACTTAACTCCTCCGGAAGCAACAGGAGATATTTCCGTCTCAAGGGCGGGAATATCTCCATTATAGGTGTCATAGGGACAAGCCGCGAGGAGAACAACGCGTTCATCAGTCTCAGCGCGCATTTCCTCAGCAAAGGAATAAAAGTGCCTAAGGTACTGGCTGTCAGTGAGGACGGAATGCGGTATATTCAGGAAGACCTTGGCGATGACCAGCTTTACAAGGTTGTCTCCCAAGGGCGCGAGAGCGGTGAATATAGTTCCTACGAGTGCCGTCTTCTGTGCCGTGCCATGGAGATGCTGCCGAAACTTCAGTTCAAGGGAGCCGAGGGGTTGGACTGGTCAGTCTGCTATCCGGAGCCGGCTTTCAACGAGCGGATGATCCTCTTCGATCTGAACTATTTCAAATATTGCTTCCTGAAAGCTACCGGACTGGAGTTCAACGAGGTGAAGCTTCAGGACGATTTCGAGAGGCTAAAGACGGACCTGATGCAGGATATGGGAGACACATTTATGTACCGTGACTTCCAGGCCCGGAATGTGATGATGAAGGACGGCGAGCCGTACTTCATTGATTTTCAGGGTGGACGGCGCGGCCCGATCTACTATGATGTGGCATCTTTCGTCTGGCAGGCCCGCTCACGTTACCCGGAGAACCTCCGCAAGGAAATGGTTCAGACCTACCTTCGCGCTTTGAAGGGCTACATGGATGTGGACGAGGCTCATTTCAACGAGAGGCTCAGGCTGTTTGTCCTGTTCAGGACTCTCCAGGTGTTGGGCGCGTACGGTTTCAGAGGCTATTTCGAGAAGAAACCGCATTTCCTTGCGAGCGTTCCTTACGCTCTGGGTAACCTGCGTCGCCTTCTCCAGAAGCCGTTCGAGGATTATCCTTATCTGAACGAGATCCTCACCAAACTCACCACGATGTCGCAGTTCAACAACATCGCCGAGGACAAACGTCTGGAAGTGAGAGTCTTCAGCTTCGCTTACAAGAAAGGCATCCCTGTTGACACATCCGGCAATGGAGGAGGCTACGTCTTTGACTGCCGCGCCATCAACAATCCAGGCAAGTACGAGCATTACCGTCAGTTCACGGGGCTCGACAAGGAGGTCATAAAATTCCTTGAGGATGACGGCGGAATCACAAAGTTCCTGAACAATGTCTATGACCTTGTCGATAACCATGTCAAATGCTTCATTGAGAGGAAGTTCACCCATCTTCAAGTTTGTTTTGGATGCACTGGCGGACAGCACCGCTCGGTTTACTGCGCCGAGCATCTGGCCCAGCATCTGGCCGACAGGTTTGACATTAAGATAACGGTGACCCATAGGGAACTTGACATTGAGAAAATCCTGTAGATGAAAGCGATGATTTTCGCGGCGGGTCTCGGGACGAGACTCAAGCCGATCACGGACACTTTGCCTAAGGCCTTGGTGCCTGTCGCCGGAAAGCCTCTCCTGTACCATGTCGTGTCAAAGCTTAAGGAGGCCGGAATCTCTGACTTTGTGATCAACGTCCATCATTTTGCCGACTCGATCATAGGCTACACTCATGAGCAGAACGATTTCGGTGTCAAGGTCAGTTTCTCGGACGAGCGGGATCTTCTGCGCGAGACCGGAGGTGGGATCAAATTCGCCCGCCCCCTATTGGAAGGCGGACATTTTCTGGTTCATAATGTGGACATAATCTCGGACTTGGATGTCGTCTGGTTCATCTCTCAGACCCGTCCTGACGCCATGTCGAGCATTCTTGTGAGCGATCGTAAGACGCAGAGATATTTCCTTTTCGACGACGACATGAGGCTTGTCGGCTGGACGAATCTGGCCACAGGTGAGGTCAAGAGCCCTTACGGGGACATCGACCCGGGAAAGTTCCGGAAATATGCTTTCGCAGGCATCCACTGCATCTCTGACGGCATATTCAAAGTCTTTGACGAGGATGGCTGGGGCGACCGTTTCTCTATCACGGACTTTTATATTCAGGAATGCGCCAAGCATCCGATCTATGGAATAGTCCCTAAGGAGTTGAGACTGATTGATGTGGGTAAGTTTGAGACCCTCTCCGAGGCGGAGGAATTTGTTAGAAACACACTTAAAAACAACTGATTAATATTATGGCAAAAGGCAAGTTTTGGTCTGAGTTCAAGGACTTTGCGATGAAAGGCAATGTGATCGATCTGGCTGTCGGTGTAATTGTCGGCGGCGCTTTCGGCAAGATTGTCACCTCTTTGGTCAATGATGTCATCATGCCGTGCGTGGGCGTGCTCATCGGCGGCTTCGATTTCACAAACCTTAAGATCGTCCTTCACAAGGCTGTGATGGAAGGCTCTGAAGTGATCAAGCCTGCCGTGACCCTGAACTATGGCAATTTCATTCAGGAGACGGTTAATTTCCTGATCATCGCTTTCAGTATATTCCTTGCCATCAAGGGATTGGCTAAATTGCAGAGAAAGAAGAAGGAAGAGGCTTCGGCAGCCCCTGCCGTACCGGCTCCTAAGCCTGATGATGTGGTTCTTCTTGAGGAGATCCGGGATCTTCTGAAGAATCAGAAGTGATCCGTTCCTTGTACATCTTCGGGGAGCATCCGACCGCTTCCTTGAAATACTTTCCGAAGAAAGACTGGTTCGCGAAATGCAGGGCCTCGCTGATTTCCTGAATGGTGTAATTGCCGCTCTTGAGCATGGTCTTTGCGTCCTTTATGACGAAGTCGCGTATCCAGTCTTTCGCATGTTTGCCTGACTCCTTGTAGATAATCTGAGCGAAGTATTTCGGGGAGATGAACAGTTTCCTGGCGTAGAACTGGACACTTCTCTCGAACGTGTAGTTCTGGCTGACCTCGATTAGGAAACGGCGCAGAAACTCGTTGCTTCTCCACTTTGTCACAGGCTGTGAAATCTCCTTGTTCTCGTTGTTCATAAGATGAGCCGAAAGGTAGCTTGCGAGCATGATGTAGGCTCCTTCCAGCGCCTCGGATTTGAACACGTCACTGTCGAAGAGGATGATGTTCTTGACAGTCGTGAAAAAGGACAGCATCCGTTTGCTCTCCTCTGGCGAGAGGTGGAGTATCTTTGGATCGTAAAGTGAGTTGCGCAGGAATCTGGTGCTGCCGTAGGTGAATTTCATCAGACTGCAGTCTGGAAGGATGGACACAGAGATGGACTTGAAGTCATCGGTGATGCTGATGCTCTCGGCGATGTTGCCGATGCTGACCATGAAGATGTCGTTGGCCCTTATGACATAGTCCCGGCCGGAAACCCTGGTGCGCGCCTCTCCGTCAACGCAAAGGAATATGGTCGTGAAGCGCATCTTTGCCGGCAGGGAAGGGAACATCTTGACCTTCTTCGGCCATCTGTCATCGATGCTGTCGTTCAGGAACAACTGATCGTTATAGACGGTCAGTCCAGGGAACTCTCTCAGTAGCTGGATGTCAAAATTGTTTATTTTCCTGTATTTGTCCATTCCGTTTTAACAATTGTTCAAAAATACACATTTTTGGACAAAATGAACAAATATTCTTACTTTTTAAGGATTACTTATCTTTTTTGAATATCTTGTAGCCTATCGCGGCCACGGTGATGCTCATAAGCGGGCTGATCAGGTTGAAAAAGCAATATGGCAGGTATGCCAGTGTCGGAACACTAAGGATGGTGGCTTGCGTCATGCCGCAGCTGCTCCACGGGTACAGCGGTGACGTGACTGTGGCGGAATCCTCCACGGAGCGGCTCAGAAGCCTGTTCTCATAGCCCTCTTTCTCATAGACATCCTTGAACAGACTGGAGGTCAGGATGATGGCGAGGTACTGGTCTGAGACTATCCCGTTCAGCGCTGTTCCAGTCACCACAGTGGAGGTCACAAGGCTGGTTCTGCGTTTTGTCAGCGGAAGAATCATGGAGGCGAGGTGGCGCAGCATTCCGCTGGCTTTCAGCGCGGCCCCGAAGCACATGGCGCAGATGATAAGATAGACCGTGTTCAGCATTCCCAGCATCCCTTTCGATGCCACAAGCTGGTTGACTTCCGGATTGCCTGTCTCGATGGAGACGGAGTTGTAGATGGATTCTATTGTTCCTGTGAACAGTATTTTGGCGTTGGAGCCGTCTCCGGCGATCGAAGCCCCGATCTCCCGGATTATGTCAGGCTGGAATATGACCGCTGCGATGGCCGCCGTTGCGGTTGACAGGGCCAGCACGATGAGGGCGGGCATCCTTCGCGCTATCATCACCGCTGTCAAAGCCGGGACAATCAGCAGCCAAGGTGTGATGTTGAATTTCGAGTCAAGGACGCTGGTATATTCATTGATCAAGGAAGAATCGCTCCCGGAGTGGGAGAATCCAAGGATTGTGAATATGACGAGCGTGATGACGATTGACGGGACCGTCGTGTACATCAGGTAGCGGATGTGATCGAACATAGGGACCTTGCTCATAGACGAGGCCAGCACGGTGGTGTCCGAGAGAGGTGAGATCTTGTCCCCGAAGTAGGCTCCGGAGATGATAGCTCCGGCAATCATTCCGTCGCTGAATCCCAAGGCTTTCCCGATTCCGAGCAAGGCTACTCCGATTGTTGCTATTGTCGTCCAGGAACTTCCGATCGTGACGGAGACCAACGCGCAGATGATGCAGGCCGTGAGGAGAAACACCTTAGGGCTGATGATCTTGACTCCGTAGTAGATGAAAGTCGGCACGATGCCGCTCACTGTCCAGGTCCCGGAGATCGCTCCGATAAGGAACAAGATGACAATGGCGGTTGTCACATCGCCGATGTTGCTTTTGATCGTTTCCTCGAAATCCTGCCACGGTACCTTGAACAGCCACATGGCCAGCCAGATGGCGACACCTGCGGAGAAAAGCAGCGCGACCTGGCTGGCGCCGAGGATGGCGTCGCTGCCGAATATGCTGATGTTCAGCGCCAGAAGCGTCACGAGAATCAGGATCGGAATCAGGGATATTCCCACCCGGAACATGGTTATTTTCTTCATCTGAGTAAGTCCGTTAATATTCCTTTTTCAAAATGGAGCGCAAGTTAAATTTTTTTTCGCATTTTTACGCAAGAATTCCGATTGTACGGATTTAGTTGACTGAAAAAATAAAATAAAAGTATATGAAACAGATGAAAAATTTCAAGATTGCTTTGGCCGTTCTGGCCGCGGTTTCGGCCTTGGCCATGTCCTTGTCTTCATGCTCTAAGGATAACGGCCCTTATTATCCGGTCTATAACGGACTTGTGACCATCAAGACAACAGACTCTGGTGTCACCTATTTCCAGTTGGATAAGAAGACCACTCTGGAACCGACGAACTGGAAGAACCCTTATAAGCGTGAGGTGAGGGCTTTGCTCCAATATTCCGAGGAACCGGGGGAAGTCGGACTCTTTTCAAAGAAGATCAAGGTCGCATGGATCGACTCGGTGCGCACAAAAAGCGCTGTTTCTTATGACAATGAATTCATGAAAGGTAACAATGCCCCGATTGAGTTGTATAATGATTGGGTGACCTGCCTTGAGGACGGTTATCTTACCATACATTTCGCCGCCTTGTTCGGACGAGGTGGCAAGATCGTGCACATTGTTGATTTGGCGGTGGATCCGAAGACTCTCGATCTATACCTCAAGCATGACAACAATGGTGATAACGGATATATCCCGGGTGAAGGTGTAATCGCTTTCAAGATCGATGACCTGCTGAAGGATGTCAAGGATGGGCAGGAACTGACATTGCACTGGAAGGGTTCGGAGGGAGAAAAGACCGCTAAAGTGAAATATCTCTCCAGATTCGCTCTGCCTCAGAAGTAACAGTCTTCTATCCTATTGATGGGAACACTGTCTGGAGACATGGAAAAGGTTCTTGTCGAACAGGCAAGAAATGGTGACCGGGCTGCGATGCGGCAGATTTATGACTGCTACTCCAGATACCTTGCGGCCACCTGTTCCCGTTATCTGCCGGACGGAGGAGATCTTAGGGATGTCCTTCAGGACAGTTTCGTTAAGATATTCTCGTCATTGGGCAAGTTTGATTATCGTGGCGAAGGCTCTCTGAAGGCGTGGATGAGGCAGATTTCCGTCAACGAGGCTCTGAAATTCATCCGCAAACGGAAACGGTCCGACACTGTCGAGTACAAGTGGGACTTGCCGGACAAGGAGGAGGAAGAGGAACCGGATGTGGGAAGTGTTCCGCCGGGCGTGATCCAGAAAATGATCCAGGCTTTGCCTGAGGGGTACAGGACGGTGTTGAACCTTTACGCCTTCGAAGAGAAAAGCCACAAGGAGATCGCCGCCTTGCTCGGGATCACAGAAAGCACCTCGGCTTCACAGCTCCACAGGGCGAGAGCCATTCTGGCAAGACAGATCAATGAATATAAGAAAAGAACGGAGACGACATGATGGAAGATAATGATTGGCTGAAAGGCCTGCAAAGCAAAATGAAAGACTATGAGGAGCCCGCGCCGGAAGGATTGTGGGAGAACGTCGAGTCTTCTGTCTTTCCTGAGAAAAAGCGTCGTGTGATAGCGTTGCCGATCCTTTGGCGAAGCGTTGGTGTGGCTGCTGCCGTGGCTCTGGGCGTGTTCGCCGGACTCCGTTTTTTTGATTCTCCGGTCGGGAATCCATCGGACAGGTCACAGGAGATCCTGGCTTCCGGTCAGCCTTCTTCAGTCAATGACAACGGAGGTCGGGAGTCTTCTGTGGAAATCGTCCGGAAGACGGAACCGGAAAAACTGTTGGCGGAATCAATACCGGTTCGGAAACGTCAGGCCAAGGCTCACGTTGTGAATAATGTGAAATCTGACCTTGTGGAAGAGAACGTTATTCCTGAGGCTGAGACTAAGGAGATTGAGGCTCAGCCTTATACTACAGAAGAGTCGCTTCAAGGGAACCATGCCGAACCACAGACCCAACGACAAGAAGAGGAAATTTCGGGTACGAAGAAAACCGAGGTGAATGAACCGGTTGTCATCTCGACGGATCATGACGATGAGGACTGGTCGGATTACATTTCGGTGACGGGTGATTCCCGTACATCAAGACGCAGGGCCGCCGCGTTGGATGTGTCCCTTTCCGGAGGATCCGTGGACAGTAGGGATGAGAACTCATACGATCTTCAGATGTTTTACAGGGGATCGGCGCCGGCTTCCACCAACGGCTTGATTGATGATTCTAAAGGCAGTGTCGGGAACGATGCACAGGTCCAGACCAGAGGCATGGCTCCGATGCAGATGAAGAGTGGCTCGACGGTGACCTCAAGTTCTGACCACAAGCGTCCTGTCCGGTTGGCTCTTGCTGTCAATTTCCCTGTCAGCGGCACATTCGGTCTTGAGACCGGAGCCATGCTGACCTCCCTTCACAGCACTTTCACCACCGAGGCCGGCCGCACCCGGACCGAGACGGAGCAGACATTGAGGTATTTGGGTATTCCATTGAATATGACAGCCTCGCTTGTTGACTCCAAATGGGTTTCGCTCTATCTGGGAGGCGGCGGAATGGTCGAGAAGTGTATTTCCGGTAAATCAGCGTCGGTGGAGACGTTGGCTGGAGTAAAGCAAGGTGTCAGCGTCAAGAAGAACCTGGATGTCAAGCCTTTGCTGTGGTCGTTGAACGCCTCGGCCGGCCTTCAGGCGAATCTTACGAAAAACATAGGCCTTTATGTGGAACCGGGGCTCAGTTATCATTTCGATGACAAGTCCGATGTCCGGACCATCTACAAAGACCGTCCTCTTGACTTCATGCTGACTTTCGGAGCCAGAATCTCTTTGAAATAAACAGAATGTTCGCGGCGGACACTTCGACAAGTTCAGTGTCCGCCGCGAATGTTTATCCTTCAGTCAGCTTCGTGACCGCCGCGTGAACTTTCCCGAAGCCGAACCCGGAGATGATGCGGGACATCTTGGCGGCGATGCGGTCGTTGCAGAGGTTGCCTATGGAACCTTCATGGGTGTGGTGGAGTTCTCCGTGATATTCAAAAGTCCCTTGTCTGATTGAATCCGCGACCTGACGGTAGGCATCCCTGAACGGCACCCCGTTCTCCACCAGGTGATTGACCTCCTCCACGCTGAACGCCAGCCTGTACTTAGGATCGTCCATCACATCGGTGACAACCTCCATCCCGCGGACTGCATATTCAACAATGTCGAGGCAGTCGTTCATTTCTTTGAATATAGGGAAGAAGACTTCCTTTAGGATCTGCATATCCCGGAAATAGCCGCTCGGCAGGTTGCCGGTGATGAGCCGGATGGTGTTCGGCACCCCCTGAAGCTTGTTGCAGTGCGCCCTCACGAGTTCAAACACGTCAGGATTCTTCTTGTGCGGCATGATGCTGGAACCTGTGGTCAGTGCGTCTGGCAGATGGATGAACCCGAAGTTCTGGCTTGAAAACAGGCATCCGTCCATCGCGAGCCTCCCGACGGTCTCGGCGACTGATGAATATGCGAACGCGACAGCCCGCTCCATCTTTCCCCGGGTCATCTGCGCATATACTGAATTGTAGTCCAAGTCCTCGAAACCAAGCAGCACCGTCGTCAGAGTCCTGTTCAGCGGCGCTGACGAGCCGTAGCCGGCTGCGGATCCCAACGGATTGAGGTTCACCACATCCCAGGCGGCCTTCATTATGCTGAGGTCATCGCAAAGGCTCTCGGCGTAGGCCCCGAACCAAAGCCCGAACGAGGACGGCATCGCCACCTGAAGGTGGGTATAGCCTGGAATCAGCACATCCTTGTACCTTTCGCTGGCCTCCTGAAGTGTATTGAAAAGCGACTCGACCTTATGCACGGTATTCTCAATCTCCGCTCTGGCGTAGAGTTTCAAGTCCACCAGCACCTGGTCGTTGCGGGAACGTCCAGTGTGGACTTTCTTTCCGACATCCCCAAGTCTGCGCGTGAGCATAAGCTCGATCTGCGAATGGATGTCCTCCACATCCTCCTCCACGTAAAGCTCTCCCTTGCAGGCGGATGAATATAGTTCCTTAAGCACCGGCAGAAGCTTGTCGAGATCCTCTTTGGAGAGAAGCCCGACGCTCTCCAGCATCGTGATGTGGGCCATAGTGCCCATTATGTCGTAAGGGGCGAGCTCGTGATCCAGCTCACGGTCATTTCCCACCGTGAACGCGTCGATCCTCTCGTCCTCCTTGAATCCTTTGTCCCAAAGTTTGTTCGCCATGTATTACTGTTATTTGTCAAGTTCACCGCAAAGATACCATATTTTTTAAGGATTACTTGTCACGCGACAATTGTGACCGTCAAAAAATAATAATTTTTCCGCCGATCATCGCCGGAAGTGGAGAATCGTGCGGGATTTCTTTTTTATTTTTTAAAAGTAAAAAGCCATATTTGTAGAAATAATCAAGCGGTGATCACATGTCGCCGCGGACTTGACAAATCATTTTAAACAGCAACAAAACCCAAGGCGCTGCAAATGAACAACATCAAACCACATTGTGTCAGGTTAATCGTGATAGCAGTCATTTTGGCGCTCACGGCGACGGCCTCTATGGCGCAGACGCACAGGACGAGCATCAGGGTGGCGGCGGCGGATTCCGGGCCTTCCGACAAGGAGATGGCCGACATCGTCTGCGATGGGCGGCACGATGAGATTCCGCTCCGGCGGGCGCTGGAGTCGCTGGGCGGCTGCGGCAGGCTTGAGATGGCAAGCGGCAACTACATCATCGACAGTTTCTTCACGGCGGAGGACGGCAGCGGCTATGTCCTCAGGACTCCTTACGATTCGAACATCCGTATCGAGGGCGACTTGCCGAACTGGAACGGCGAGGGTGTTAGGCTGAGGGTCTCGCGGGACTGCTATGACTCCCTTTCGGACGAGGTGACATATTCAGTGATCTGCGGGACGGCAGGGGACTTCGCGCAGACGATGTCGCAGAATCTGGAGGTGGCGAATGTCGCCGTGTATCTGCCGGACAACAGGAAAAGGATCATCTGCATCGACGGCTACAACACTGGAAGAATGAGCGCGGACAGATGCAACTGCAAAGGCCCGAAGAACAACAGGGAGACATCCATCACCCTTGGCGTGATGGACTGTGTGGGCATCCGGGATAGCTGTCGAGTCGCACAACAACACGCACAAGAGCGTGGTCACAAGCGAGGAGAGAAGATCCTATGCCCCTAACATCGGACAGACGGTCTTCGACACCACGCTCGGCATGATCGTGGTCTGCGTCGATCCTGACAGACGCCTTTGGGTCGATGCCTTCGGCAAGGAAATAGAATAATGTTAATAATCACTGTATAAAAGCAACTTACAATGAACCACAGAATCTTAAAATCCATTTTGGCGATCGTAGTGGCCGGAACGGCCGCCACCGCCACGTCGGAGGCCAAGGTTGAGCTTCCGCAGATCCTCAGCGACCATCTGGTCCTCCAGCAGAAATCACAGGCCAATCTTTGGGGCAAGGCCGCGCCTTCGTCGAAGGTGACGGTGAAAGCCTCGTGGGGGACGGAGGAATATTCAGTCAAGAGCGACCGCGAAGGCAATTGGAAACTTGCCGTGCAGACTCCGGCGGCGGGCTACACGGCATATTCAATCACCATCGCCGACAAGGACGGCGCCGTCACCTTGAGTGATGTCCTCGTCGGTGAGGTCTGGCTTTGCGGCGGGCAGTCCAACATGGAGATGCCGCTGAACGGATTCTGGCATTGCCCGGTTGAGGGTTCCCTTGAGGAGGTGGCCTTGTCGGGACAGTTCAGGGACAAGATCAGGCTGGTGAAGATTCCTAAGACGGGAGCCGAGACGCCTCAGGAGACCGTCGAGGGCAGGTGGCAGGTCAGCGGGCCGGCGACCTCTGGAACGTTCACCGCCGTGGGCTGGCATTTCGCCAAGATGCTGAATGCTGTGCTGGACGTGCCTGTGGGTCTGGTCTCATGCAACTGGGGAGGCTCGGCGCTTGAGAGCTGGCTTCCGAAGGATGTGGTGTACACCTATCCGGAGAACACTCTGCCTTCGGGACAGTACGCATCCAAGAAGGATCCGGGCGGATCATACAACTGTGCCAGCCCGGCAGTCATGTACAACGGCATGATCTATCCTATCCGCAACTACACCTTGAAAGGGTTCATCTGGTACCAGGGTGAGACGAACTCCGGCTTCCCGCAGTACTACGCGCAGAGGCTCGCCGACATGGTGAAGGTATGGAGAGACCTCTGGGGACTGGGCGAGATGCCGTTCTACGAGGTTGAGCTGGCTCCGTTCACCTATGGCGGCGACGGCACCACGGGCGCGAGAATCCGCGAGGCGCAGCACAAGGCGGTGGAGCTGATCCCGGGCAGCGGAATAGCCAGCATCAACGACCTGGCCTATCCTTATGAATATGACGAGATCCATCCTCGCCGCAAGAAAGAGGTCGGAGAGCGCCTCTCCTACCTGGCTCTGAACAGGACTTACGGCATGGACTACCTTCCGTGCGAGGGACCGAGGTTCAAGAGCTACGAGGTACGCGGCGGCGAGATCGAGGTCGCGTTCTACAATGGCGAGAGCGGGTTCAGTCCTTGGCACGACATCGTAGGCTTCGAGATTGCCGGTGAGGACAAGGTCTTCCATCCAGCCGAGATCCGCAGAGGCACCCGGCTGAACACGGTGATTGTGAAGAGTGGCAAGGTTCCGGCTCCTGTGGCGGTGCGCTACTGCTTCCGGGATTTCCAGGTTGGAAACTTCACTGGTCGCCGCTGCCTTCCGGTAATACCGTTCAGGACTGACAACTGGTGATAAGGCCGCTTCGGCTGGCTCATTGACCTGGTGGTACGGTTGGTGAGCCTGCGGACAATGATAAAAAAGTCTTGCAATTTTTCGGTTTTCCATAGGAAATCCGTAATTTTGCAAGATTTTTAATAGTATATGCAAGAGATTAGGAACATCGCGCTCATAGCGCACGTCGATCACGGCAAGACGACCCTTGTGGACAGGATGATCTACCAGGCCAATCTGGTGCGTCAGCCAGAGAATCTGGGCCAGCTGATCCTCGACAACAATGACATCGAGAGAGAGAGAGGTATCACAATCCTCGCGAAAAACGTGTCTGTCATCTACAAAGGTGTCAAGATCAACATTATAGACACTCCGGGCCATAGCGACTTCGGAGGTGAGGTCGAAAGGGTTCTGAACATGGCGGACGGAGTCCTTCTGCTCGTGGACGCCTTCGAGGGCTGCATGCCTCAGACCAGGTTCGTGCTGCAGAAAGCCCTTGAGCTGGGCAAGAAGCCGATCGTGGTCGTGAACAAGGTGGACAAGCCGAACTGCCGTCCTGACGAGGTTCAGGAAGAGGTGTTCGACCTGATGTGTTCCCTGAACGCCACCGACGATCAGCTTGATTTCAAGACCATTTTCGGCAGCGCCAAGCAGGGCTGGATGTCGGATGACTGGAAGAATCCGACTTCGGACATCACCCCTCTTCTGGATGCCATCCTCGCCGAGATTCCGGCTCCAAAGATCGTTGAGGGCACACCACAGCTTCAGGTGACCTCACTTGAATATTCCCCATACGTAGGACGTATCGCTGTCGGCAAGCTTACCCGCGGCGAACTTAAGACGGGCCAGCAGGTCAGCCTCTGCAAGAGGTATGATGTTGTCGAGAAGCATAAGATCAAGCAGCTTATGGTGTTTGACGGTCTGGGAAAGGCCAATGTGGACACTGTCCAGTGCGGTGACATCTGCGCCGTCGTGGGCATTGACGGCTTCGAGATCGGGGACACGATCGCGGACAGCGAGAATCCGGAGGCTCTTCCTCCGATCTCCATTGATGAGCCTACGATGAGCATGCTCTTCACCATCAATAATTCCCCGTTCTTCGGAAAGGATGGTAAGTTTGTGACCTCCAGGCACATCAAGGATCGTCTGGACAAGGAGTTGGAGAAGAACCTGGCCCTTAAGGTAAAGCCGGGGCTGAACGCCGATTCATTCGTGGTTTATGGACGTGGTGTGCTTCACCTGTCCGTGCTCATCGAGGAGATGCGCCGTGAGGGATTCGAGTTGCAGGTAGGCCAGCCTAAGGTGCTGGACAAGACCATCAACGGACAGCGCTGCGAGCCTATCGAGGATCTCTCGATCGAGGTTCCGGAGCAGTTCGTCGGCGCGGCGATCGAGCTCGCTACCCGCAGGAAGGGCGCTCTTCTGCACATGGAGCCGAGAGGTGACAGGACGCTGTTGAACTTTGATATCCCTACACGTGGACTCATGGGACTCAGGAGCAACCTCCTGACCGCGTCCCAGGGCGAGGCCATCATGGCGCACAGGTTCAAGGAGTACCAGCCTTACAAGGGTGAGATCGAGAACCGTACCAATGGTTCGCTCGTTTCCCTTGAGACGGGAACCGCGATCGCATATTCAATGAACAAGCTTCTGGACAGGGGCAAGTTCTTCATCGACCCGGGTGATGACATCTACTGCGGCGAGGTAGTGGGCGAGCACACGAGGGAGAGAGACCTCAACATCAACATCTGCAAGACGAAGAAACTCACCAATGTGCGCGCCGCCGGTTCCGATGACAAGGTCGTGCTGCCGCCGCCTGTGAAGATGTCTTTGGAGGAAATGCTTGAATATATTCGTGAAGACGAGCTTGTGGAGGTGACTCCGCACCACCTCAGGATGCGCAAGATCCTTCTTGATCCGATGGACAGGAAGCGTTCCGGCAACTCCGGAGATGATGAATAGGCAAACTATTTGCGAAAAGATTTTATATTCGGAAAATTTTTTATACCTTTGCAACCCTTAAATCTGTTTACTGGATCGATGGAAGATAATTTAACAGTTCCTATAAATGGATTGTCCCAAGGACGGAAGGAATTCCGTTGGAGGGTAGGGAAGACGTTCTTTGATCATTTTGAGAATTCAGAGATTCTGGCCGCGGATCTGGATGTTGAGGTTTCCGCCGAGAAGTCAGGACATTTCATAGGGATTGACTGTGATGTCACCGGGGATGTGACCGTGGCTTGCGACAGATGCCTTGAGGATTTGAGGCTTCCGGTCGAGACCGGATTCCGCCTGAGTGTCAAGTTCGGTCAGGAACCGGCTGACAGCAGTGACGCCGCGGAAGGGGAAAGGGAGATAGTTTGGCTTCCGGAATCGGACGCCGACCTCGATTTGGGGCAGATAGTCTATGATTATGTGTGCCTGTCACTTCCGGTGCAGAGGGTGCATCCTGAGGGAGAATGCAATCCGGAGGCCATGCGGTATCTGAGTTCTGAGGATGAGCAGAGTGGGGATTCCCAATGCAGTGATGCTTCATTGCCGTTCGCGTCATTGAAGGATCTGATTGATAAAGTGAAATAATAAAAATTTAAGAATAATTAACTATGGCACATCCGAAACACAAAGTCTCAAAGCAGAGAAGAGACAAGAGAAGGACCCATGATTTCGCTCCGGTTCCTACTCTCGCTACCTGCCCTAACTGCGGCGCAACAGTGATGTATCATCACATTTGCCCTGAGTGCGGTTACTACAGAGGTCGTCAGATCATCGAGAAGAGCGCGGAGTAGTCTCTTCGGTAGAAAACTAATGGTCCCATAGTTCAACGGATAGAACGGAGGTTTCCTAAACCTTAAATATAGGTTCGATTCCTATTGGGACTACAAAAGAGGCTCGCCACAAAGGCGGGTCTCTTTTGCGTTATTTGGAATATTTGATTATTCTGATTAATTTCGTAAGACGTTTGATTATTGATTATGCCGTCACAGATGCTGCCGTCATTGCTGCTTTACATCCTGGCTCTGGGGTACACTCCGGGGCCGTCTAACCTGTGCGCGTTCCATTCCGGAATCCACTTCGGAAGGAAGCGTGCGATGCGGATCTGGTGGGGTTTTGTGATCGGATTCCTTTTCATAGACGTGACTTTGGTGCTGGTGGCGCATTTCCTTGGCGATGTGCTTGGGCCTTATGTCAAATGGCTGTCATACGCCGGAGCCCTATACATGGTCTGTCTTGCGGTGATGATCATCGTCAAATCCGGCCAGTCGAAGGAGGACATGGCGAAATCCTGCACGCTAAAGACGGGAATTGCCATCGAGATAACAAACGCCAAGGTCTGGATGTTCTGCCTGACGGCCCTTGGAACATTTGTCCTGCCATATTCAAGCTCATTCATCGAACTTGCGAAAGTCGGCGCCTTATTGACCCTTGCCGGTCCGGTGGCGAACCTGGTCTGGCTTGTGGCCGGCTCGGCGCTTGACAGCCTGACGGAAAAGTACGGCAGAATCATCGACATAGTCCTTGCCGCTGCGCTGGTTTTCAGCGCGGTCATGCTGATTTTCTGACGGATTGTACACGTCTATCTCCGAGGGAAACGGACGGTAAAGCACGCTCCCTTGAGGGAGAAAGACTTGGAGTAGAAGATCTCCCCGTTGCATTTCTCAAGAATATTCCTGCAGATGGACAGGCCCAGACCGGTGCCGTTGCTCTTTGTCGTGAAGTTCGGGGTGAAGAGTTTCGAGCGGTTTTCCTCACTGACTCCAGGGCCGTTGTCCTCGAAGACGATGTCGTAGAATCCATCCTTGGAGGACAGACGTAATGACACCACAATCCGACCTGTAAACGGCTCCAGCCCTTTTTCTTCCGCCTCCATCTGAGCGTTCTCTATAGCCTGGACAGCATTGTTTATCAAGTTGACGAACACACGGGTAAGCTGTGGTTTCGGCCCCATGACAGTGGCGTTGTCAAGTCCCATGTAGGAGAATCGGATGTTGTCTCTGCTGTCGAACAGGTCGATCTCTTCCTTCAGAAGGTTGTCCAGATTGATCTCCACCGGTTCCTCCGTGTAGAGTTTCGCGAAAGTGGAGAATTCATTCGCGGTGTCAGCCAGCAGGTCTATCTGCTTGAGAACCTCCACGGAAATCTCATCGAACCGGTCTGCCCATGCCGGATTCCCGTTCTTCTTCATTCTGATAAGCCTCTGGATCTGAAGCTTTATCGGGGTGAGAGGATTCTTGATCTCATGAGCGACCTGACGCGCCATGGTGGCCCACGCCTTATCCCTTTCCGCCTGGGTCAGTTTTCTGGTGGAGTTGTAAAGGTCGTGCACCATCAGGTTGTAGGCCCGGACAAGCCGCGCGACCTCGTCATCCCTCTCGTAAACGATATATTCAAGATTGTTGATGCTTGCCTCGTTCATCTTGCGTCCCATCTCGGACAGAGGCTTGAACATCTTGTCCACCGCCGTGGCCATGATGAACCTGGCCAGAAGGAGCAGAATCATGAACACGGTGATGACAGAGATGGAGTGCAGCACGGCCTCGGACTTGAAGTCGAAGCTCTCGTCTGTGAACGGCGAGCACATGATGGCGATCATACTGCCTTGCGCGTTGAACACCGGGGCGTAGAGGAAATATGTCCGTTTGGCTCCGATGCTCTCCTTTCCGATGTAGTATCTCTTGTTTTTGTATATGATGCTTTCAAACGCGTCCGGATTCATCCTTGAGCCGAGAAGCATCCTGTCGAACACTTCAGGGGTGGTGGAGCGGAATTCCTTGCCGCTTGTGGTGTAAAGGGTGATGTCGGACTTCATCGTGTTGCTGATGTCCTCCAGGATGACTGACGCCTCCTGCGCGCTGAAGTCGGTGAAATCCTGTACGTACCGGCATCTGGCCTGAAGCAGTGTCTGGAGTGAGTTGACCTTGTCGGCCATGGAGGATTTCAGGTTGGCTTTGTTCCTTCTATATACGAACAGCACGCTGACGGTAGCCAGCGCTATAAGCGTCATGACCAGTGCCATGAGCATCGCCGCGTTGATCCTGGACTTGTAATAGTTGCTCTCCCGTTGCCTTGGATGGATGCGGGTGAGTGTCAGGAGGGTAAGGCAGAAGTAGAATACCAGCGTCAGGAATAGGAAGGCGACGATGTAGGAGAAATCCTCGGTTTTGGGCCTTGAGACGATGATAAGGTTATTGTCGGAGATCTTGTTGACGAAATGTGTGTAACCGTTCATCCGAACCACACCGTCATCAGCCTCTTCGATCTCTTTCTCAAGCTCATCGTCCACTATGGTAGGATACGAGTAGTTTCCCTTGTAGGATGTCAGGGACTTGTTGGAATACTTCGCGTATGAGTACCTTGCCGGAATCAGCACGTCTCCAGGGGCGGAATAGCCAAGCAGGCGTGCGTAGCCTTTGTTCTCGCGGTTCGACTTGGGTGACACCCGCATGAGCATCATCGTGACCCCGCTGCCGGGGTTGTAGTAGGCGAAGCTGCCGGCATAGAGACTGTGGCCGCCGGAGTCTCTCATGTACCTGAATCTGGAATCCGCGGAAATCACCTTTCCGCGGCTGATCATCTCGGTGAAATATGCTATCGCACCCTTGTCCTTGACGTTCTCCGGGAAGAGCTCCACAATGATGTCGTAGTCCTGTGAGGCTCTTGGCATGTAGCTTTCTATGATTCTGTTCAGGATGATGCCGTTGCTGTTCTGTATGGCTGACAGAGTGGCGATCAGCTGGTCGGAAGCGATCTTGTCCTCCACCCGTCGCAGCTCAAGCTCAAGACTGATGTCTCTTTCCATGGACAGTCTGTTCGCCCACACATTGACCCTGTTCTGCTCTTTCCGGAATCCAAGTGTGCCTGCCATTATCACCATGTAGGCGGAGAAAATGACCGCTGTGACTGTCCTGCTTCCCGCTGAGAACAGATCATGCCTTATGCCGAGCAGGTGCTTGAGGGCTGGCATGAGCATCTGGGTCAGCAGCGGAATGGTCATTAAAAGCCCTGTCAGTGTCAGATAGACGAGAAAACTGAATATGTTCAGGTCGTTGAGCCGGTATAGCTCAAGCGAGATGTTGGAGTTCAGGATTATGCTCTTGAATATGATGTGGACAAAGGTCAGGACTCCTATGACCAGAAACGACACGCAGGTGGTATATGTCCATAGAGTGCCTTTGACGTGCCGGCTCTTGAGGATCCTTCTGAATATGTCGTCCCTGGTCACGAATGAACAGCTTACACAAAGCACTATGAGCATTGATGCTATCAACACCGCTCCAAGGGAATTGAACAGCTGCCCGTCCGCATAGACCGTAGGCGAGAAAAGCCTTGCGCTGTTCTTCATGTTCTCACCCCAGAGATAGGTGGCCACGATCACCGCGAGAAGCCCGGCCAAAACCATGAGAAGCCGTTTCATGCTTCTCTTTTCGGCCAGATGCAGGAGTGACGCGATGGTGAAGCAGGCGATGGCAAGCCAGATCATTGTCGAGTGGGTCGCCGCTGATTGGCCGGAGACCGGGCTCGACATGATTTTGAACACAGGCTTTCCGTCGAACGTAACTGCCGAGCCGCTGCTTTCCGACAGCGGGACGATGGTGTAGTTCCTGCCAAGACTGAGTTTTTGGTTCACCCCGTTTGGACTATCCTCGGACATCGAATCGACAATCTCAAGCCCGGCTATCACCTTCCTGCTCCCCAAGGTCTCCGCTTTCACAAGATACCATTTCTGGCCATAGTTGACGAATGACGGCTCGGAAGTGACTTCGGCGAGCGGTGAGTTTATGCTTTCTCCAGGCTTGGACAGCCTCGGGAAAACTATTCTGGAGGCTATGTTGTCGTTCCTGACCGGGAACTGGTTGCTCCATGACTGGAGAGTGTCGTCTATGTATCTGTAGATGACCATGTCGGACGGCACGTCATTGTGGCCGGCCCATACCCTGCGGTCGGCCGTGAGGGCCGATCCGATATATTCATCCAGAATGTGCAACCTTTTGCTGACGGCTCTGCTGACCTTGACGGCTTCCCTTTCCGTGTTGCCCGGAAGCTTGCTGACAGACAGCGAGAACACGAGAAGGATCACGGCGAACGCCAGGAATCCTCCCGCCAGGAAATTCTTTATGCCAAACCTCTTTATGCTCATTCGTGATGGTATGGTTCTCCTTTTATTATAGCGAACGCCCTGTAAAGCTGTTCAGTGAATATGGTCCTGACCATCTGGTGCGAGAAAGTCATCCTCGACAAGGAGATCTTTCCGTCGCATCTGTCATAGACCGCGTCAGAGAAGCCGTAGGCGCCGCCGATCACAAATACAATATCTTTGCCACCGCCGAGCGTCATCTTCCTTATTTCTTCCGCGAATTCGATGGAACGGTACTCTTTCCCATGCTCGTCCAGCAGTATGACCCTGTCGGATGGTTTTATGTTCTTGAGTATCAGTTCACCCTCTTTCCACTTGATCTGCGCTTTCGACAGCGCCGAGGTGTTCTTCAGCTCCGGGATCTCGCAGACCGTGAACGGCACATAATGCGACAGTCTGGAAGAATATGTCTCCAGACCTTTCCGTACCCAATCTATGTCGGTCTTCCCGACTGTCAACAAGGAAATCTTCATCTGATGATAACTTTGGTGGTGTTCCTCTAACCTATCCTTTACAAAAATAATGAAGATGTCTTGATTATTCAAATATTCCAAAATGTTTTAATGACGTGGCTCGGAATTTGTAACAGACGATTCCGCTATGAAGGTCTTTGCTAAGATATTCACGGCCTTGACCGTGATGCTGTCCTTGTTCAGCGGCACTGCCGTCGCTGACAGTTATGACGTGTTTGTGCCGATAGCGAAGTATCTGGGCAACGGTGACGCCGAGAGGCTGTCCGCCTGGTTCGATGACAATCTTGAGATAACGATCATGTCCACCACCAACGATTCCAGCAAGAATCAGGCGAAGCAGATTCTCAAGGCCTTCTTTGACAATCACACGCCACGCTCGTTCGAGATCCGTCACATGGCATCGCGGTCCAATTCCAAGTACGCCTTGGGCTTCCTGAACGCCGGCGGTGAAGTTTTCGAAGTCACGATTTTTGTCAGCGACTGCGGGGGGCGGTACAAGATCCAGCAGTTGAAGATTGACAGAATCCGATGATTCCGGCTTTGGGAAATTTAATGATGACAACCAGTTTAAGACACATACTTAGAACTTTATCTGTAACCATCATCCTGACGATCCTTTCCATCTCCCTGGCCAGCGCCCAGGCTACAAAGGTGAAAGGGCGTGTCGTGGACGCGTCCACCGGTGAAGGAATCCCTTTCGCCGGAATATATTTCCTGAACTCGACGGTCGGGGTCTCCGCGGATATGGACGGCTATTACTTTCTGGAGACCAGGGACACACTGACCATGCTGTCTGCATCGATACTCGGCTACGAAGAGCAGGTCGCGAGGGTGAATCCACATAGGTTCAATGAAATCAACTTCTCCCTGAAACCGGTTGTGGATGAGCTCAATGCCGCTGTCGTGAAGCCTGACGACCGTTATATGCGCTCGATTCTGAGAAAGATTGACGAGGCTAAATCCCGGAACAATCCGGAGAGGCGCCAGCTTTACAGCTGCGATGTATATACCAAGATGGAATTGGACATCACGAATCCGGAGAGCCGGATGATAAGCGGTTTCCTGCCTAAGGAGTTCAAGTTCGTCTATGACTATATGGACACCTCCGTAGTGTCCGGTATGCCTTTCCTTCCGGTCTTGATCTCAGAGACAACATCAAAGTACTACCACCGTAAGGATCCGCCTTCCAACAGGGAGATCATCAAGGCCACCAGGATCTCCGGGGTTGACAAGGATCCGGTCCTTGCCCAGTTCACAGGGAATATGTATGTGAAGACCAACTTCTACGACAATTACATCAACATATTCCAGGTGGAGATCCCGTCGCCGCTTTCTTCCTCCGGAATGACCTACTACAACTATTATTTGGTTGACAGTCTTCAGGTCGAGGGGCGCAAGACCTACAAGATCCGTTTCCATCCTTCCCAATGGGTGTCCTCTCCGACCTTCGACGGCGAGATGTCCATCGACGCTGAGGAATATGCTCTCCGGGACATCCATGTAAGACTCAAGAAAGGTTCCAATGTGAATTGGGTCAGGGATATGACCATAGATGTCGTGAACTCCAGGCTTGCGGATTCGACTTGGTTCTACAAGCAGGACAGGATGTATGTGGATTTCTCGCCGACGATGCGGGACTCCTCGAAGATCGTCACGTTCCTCGGCAACCGGCAGATTGACTACTCCAATCCGGACTTCGTAACGACTTTCAAAGAGGACAAGGATGACATCAGCGCTCAGGTCAAGGCCGGGAAGGATGTTATGAACAATGACGAGGAATATTGGCAGAGCGTGCGTCCGTTCCCGTTGAGCGAGAAGGAGCGGGGAATCTACAACATGGTGGATTCCATCAAGAATGTCCCGCTCTACAAGGATGTCTATGCCATAGCTGAGATGCTGGTCAACGGCTTCCTCAACACGAAATATGTCGGTTTCGGCCCGTATTCCTCCTTGTACAGCTTCAATGAGTTGGAGGGCGGAAGAATCCAGCTCGGAGCCCGTACCACCAAGGATTTCAGCCGCAAGGTCAGGTTCATGGGATATGCCGCCTACGGTTTCAAGGACAAGACGTTCAAGGGTGGCGGAACGTTCGAGTACATGTTCAACAACCAGCCGACCAGCAAACTGACACTCTCGTACAAGCATGACGCGATGCAGTTGGGCAAAGGTCCGTCGGTCTATGGCGGCGGAAGTCTTATGTCATCGGTTCTCGCCAAGGCCAACAGCCAGAAAATGAGCATGGTGAATGATTACGCCCTTTCCTGGCAAAAAGAATGGTCGCAGAATTTCAACATGATCTTCTCGTTGGAGAGCAGGAGGATATTCTCCAATCCGTTCGTGCCGATGGTTTCCCGCGACGGGAACATATTCAATTCGGTCGGGTACAACCAGGCGCATGTCCAGCTCCGTTTCTCGAAGGACGAGATCGTCACCAGAGGGGTGTTCGACAAACACTACATGTACTCGAAGTACCCTGTCGTGACGCTTGACCTCATCGGATCGACCAAGGGAATAGGGAAGAATGAATATTCCTACTTCAGGCCGGAGCTGTCGATCCAGTACACACTGCCGATTCCTCCCCTGGGATTGTCAAAGTTCAATCTGAGCTCAGGCACGATTGTAGGAAAGGTGCCCTATCCCATGCTCAAGATCCACGAGGGCAACGGAACCTACACGTTCTCGCGGTATGCCTTCAACTGCATGAACTACTATGAGTTCGCCTCCGACCTTTGGACCACCTTCTTCTGGGAGCATAATTTCAAAGGGTTCTTTCTTGGCAAGATTCCATTGCTGAAAAGGCTTCAGTGGAGGGAAGTGGCGTCGCTGAGAGCGGCTTACGGTACGGTAAGGAGGCAGAACAACGGAATCATCGGGGATGATAAATCCGGCGCTGTGATGTTGTTCCCTGAGAAGATGGGCAAACTGAACCGCCCCTACATCGAGATGGGAGCGGGAATCACGAACATATTCAGAATTCTGAGAATTGACGCCTTCTGGCGTATGACCCACCGCTACGAGATGAAGGACGGGGTGAAGGTTCCGCATGACAACCGCTTTGTGATCAACTTCGGCTTGGAATTCCGGTTCTGACACCGATTTATAAGGTCATTCTTATTCCGGCGAGATATTCCCGTCCTCTGAGTTTCGTGATTGTTGATACCGTCCTGTACTTTAAGTTGACCTCGTCGGTGAGAGTCTTGATGTCGAGCAGGTTGTGACATTCCATGAGCAAAGCTGCCTTTTTGCGCTTCCACTCTATGGAACACTTGATCAAAGGGCTATTGCTGAAGGTTCTTTCTGATCTCCATTGTTTGCCGTAGAACAATTCCGAGTTGAGGGACAGATTTCTGACGGGATAGAGGTTTACTTTCGCTGACAAGTTGAGAATCCGGCTGTTAAGAGTTGTGAATGCCTGGTCTTTTTGAGTGATAAATTGGACGGACGCCTCAGCATGTGCCCATCTCAGCGCTGATGTCTTCATGCTAGCGGAGGTGCTCCATCCGTCTGACATGTAATCATAAGCTTTACCTTGTAGGAAATCCTTTCCTGTCCTGTGATCGTACCCTATGCTGAAATCGAGACATAACGTATTGAGTCCGAAATATTTGGAGAAATCCGCATTGCCGCCGTATGAACTTGAATATGTGGAGTATGGGACCAACGAAGATAGCGTGAAGTTTTCTGAATAGCTGTACGATCTGGCCTGCCCGGATGTGGTTTTGGAATAGTATGCTGATGTTGAAGCGAAAATCATGTTTACGTGATTCGCGTAATTCAATCCTACATTTGTGTTTATCCGGTCTCCTTCCATCATAAGTCCGTTCATCTGAATATTCCTATAGTCGGTCATGATCGCGGCCTTTGCCAAATTTTCCGGATTTGATCTCGTTACCGTGTAGGACACATTGGCACTTGCCTTAAGGTTGTTTGTCAGTCGTTGTGTCACAATAAGAGCGGGAGTAAGCTCAGGCCATGTTATGGCTGAGTCATGATTGTCTGACACGGTTGTGAATGAAAATGGGATTGACAGACGAACTCTTGCCTTGCCGATGTTGGTTGCCGCGGCAATGGAAAACTCCGGCTTCAGCATAAGGGCATTGAATCTTTCTGATGTCAGAAAGTCGTTATCCGTCAGCCCGATAAGACTGGCTTTTCTGGTCAGGTAATCGATGTCCAGTTTTCCATGAAGTGTGATATCCAAGATCTTAGCCCTAAGTTTATAGGATATGTCATTGGAATTTTTGAAGTCGGAATTATCGAGGGATTGCGAAGCTTCAATCATTCCGGCAGAATAGTTTGCGTGGTGATTGCTCCTTACATAACTCATCAGGCTGGACATCTTGACGGCTCTTTTCTGTGATGTCCTAAGCGTGGCGTCAAGGTTGTTCTGAATCTTGAATGAAGGAAGGGTGTAGCCTTGTGCGTACCCATTGGAACCGCTCATCTGTGACTCATTCTTCCTAAGTTGCCCGGATAACATGATCTCGTCAGACAAATAGACATTCCGATTGTTTTTCTCGAAGTCGAGTTTGACGAAACCCATCCTCAGTCTGTCTGTCATTGAAGAGTTGTCATCTATGATCATTGTGCCGCTGTCTTCGAAACGTACAGTCTCTATTCTGTCTCTGGACTCTTCGTAGTTCTCCGCGCCAAGAGTGACCGCAGCTCTGAGTTGAGCATCATCCTTGATTTTCTGAAGATGGTTCATTGTTGAAGTCCATGAAACATTGTCGTACCAAAACTCATTCGGTAAGTCAATATGACTCTTTCGCGGATTCAGACTGGAACAGAAATCGGAATCCAATCCGTTGTCATTAATCAGGAAAGCACCTGTTTTCCCGAAATACCGTTGCGCTTGAATTTCTTTCGTAATGTCGTTTCCTATGCTGTTCCCTTTTATGAGGAATAGATTCTGCCGCTTTTTTGAGAACCTGCTGAGCATGGTTCTGACATCAAACAATGGAAATTCCGGAGCTCCGACAGCAGCGTCACCGTTGAACAGCCAAGTTCCTTTGGCGTTTTCTTTCAAAACGATGTTCACGGAGGCTTTGCCTGTGTGTTCCAAGCCGGCAAGCGCCTGGACTGGCTGATGGTCTTTATAGACTTCGATGCTTGCGACAGATTCCAAAGAGAAATTCTTTGTCACCGAGCCGTAGTTCGCTCCCATCAGATCCAACCCCTCTATGTAGAATTTGTTAATGTAGCTGCCGTTGTACAGGATTCCGCCGCTCTTTGTCACAGTGATTCCGGGGAGCCTTTCCAAAAGCTCCCCTAATGTCCTGTCAGAGCGTTCTTTGAAAGCTCCGGCCGAGAAGGTGAGTGTGTCACCTTCTTCCTTGATCACGTCAGCCTTGATTCTGGAGGCTTTCAGGCTGAGCTTCTGTTCCTTTAGCTTTATCAGAAGATTGTCTGTCCGGTCCAGTTTCATCTCCAAAGGGCTGAATCCAAGAATAGAGATGGATAACGTCAGATTCTCCGTTGAGTTTCCGGCATCAACATAAAATGTTCCTTCACTGTCACTTAGGCAGTTGGCAAGAACTGTCCCTTCGTGGCTGAGCAGCACAAAAGCGCCGGCGACAGGCTCTTTTGTCTTTTCATCGATGATTCTGCCGCTGACGTGTTTCTGGGCAAAACAATTGTATGAAAAGAACATCGAGATAAGTAGGAGTATCAGTGACGATTTGGCCATTGCTCCTGATGTTAGTTGTCATTCTCAATCGGAATTATCGGAATATACTTAAGTACACTTCCGCTCATTTCCTTACTATTGACTACCGTTTTTAATATTCCACTTGATTGGTACAGGTAGTCTCGGTCGGTTCGTAGTTTGTAATAGAGTCTTTCGGTATCCTGAATATTTCCGGAGAAGACAATGCCTGTACTTTGGTTCATGTCTCTATCAAGGATTCTTTCCAATTGTTGATAACGATCAAGTTTACTGTCGATTTCTTCTATGTACCTCATCCGGAACAGAAACAGTTTCTCCGAATCCTGAGCTTTCACAATCAGGCCTGGCGCTCCGAAAAGAAGCCAAGGCCCGGTACTGGCAGGGATCTCATCTGTGAACCAGATGATCCATTCCCTTCCCATGTAGTCGGCACGTGCCATCTTGGTCCGGTAGCCTTCGATTTCTTTTCCGTCTCCCAATATCTCCCATTTTGGGGTGTCTAACGTTCCCGTTCCTTTCATGCAACTCGTGAGGACTCTGTAAGATTGGTGGAATTTTGATGATGCATAATCAACGAACAGGATGTCCTTTGATGATTTGTTGGACATGCGTGTGATTTGCCCATAGGCTTCATCATCAATAACGTTGCCGTTAGAGTCAAAAGCGATAAGACTTAGGGAATCCCTCAAGAAACGATTGTCGCTGTAGAACACGGAATGTTTTCCGTTGAAATCAACGGTCATGTCCATCTCCGTTTTATAGCCATTGCTGTTCTTGTCATTCTTGTGTTGGAAGACGTAAGTGATTCTCAGCCCTTGAGCCAAAGCGCAAGGGCTGAGAATCATGAATCCAACCAAGATGATTGCTATCCGATGCTTATGACGGGTCAAATTCTGATTCATCTGGACTCGGGCAAAGGGTTGATTCAAGGCAGTCATTAATACTCAATAATTGTTTTGCACTGAGTTCGCTTTCAAATGTCATAAACACGGTTTTTCCACATGAGAGAAAGAAATTGTAGTGGTGCTCAGCGGCTGCGAAAGCGAGCGAGAGGCCCATAATGAGGGCCAATGAGGTTAGGATTAATTTTTTCTTCACAATGTTTTTGATTTTGGTTCGAGGGCAAATATATTATAAAACGTTTAAATTTGCAAGAGCGGTGATGAAAAAATATAATAAAAGATGCGTACTGATTGGTTTTCTGACAGGTAAGGCTTATTTTTGTAGTTATTATGAAGAGAAAATTGACTGTTTTATTACTGATAATTGTTTCGTCAGCTCTGTTGAGTGTTCCGTTCTTGGTTCCTGGGACGGGATGGCTGTCGTTAATCGCCTTTGTTCCACTGCTTTGGGCGGAAGACATCGCCACGGGAGACGAGATGAAAGGGTTCTGCTGGTGGCACTACCTGTGCTTCGTCCTGTGGAACGCCGCCACGACCTTCTGGGTCTGCAACGCGACTGTGGGTGGAGGAATATTCGCCATCCTTGCCAACGCCTTCCAGATGTCGCTCATCTTCGGGCTGTTCCGTTGGAGCAGGAAATGGCTAAGCGGGGCGCTTCCTTACATATTCTTAGCTTTCGCATGGATCGCGTGGGAACGGTGGTACCTCACCGACGCGCAGATCAGTTGGCCTTGGCTCGTGCTTGGCAACGCCTTCGCGCGCACGACAGGGTGGATCCAGTGGTATGAATATACCGGGACGCTCGGCGGCTCGCTTCTTGTCTGGGCGGCGAACCTCAGTGTGTTCGGCATTTTGGAATCTCTCGCAAGCGGACGTTGGATGACATTCAATCTCAAGGCTAAGTCCGCGGCCTTGCTGGGAACCTTGGCGTTGTTTGTAGCCCCTCCTATCGTGTCTTTGTTCCTGAAGCCGGAACCTTGTGACGAGACCCTTGACGTTGTCATCGCGCAGCCGAACATCGACCCGTACAACAAGTTCGGAGGAATGACACAGGAGGAACAGAATGAGTTGCTGATCAGCCAGTTTGAGAATATCCCGGACAGCGTTCCCGTGCTGTTGGTCGCTCCGGAGACCTTTACCGACGATGTGGTGACGAACTCGCTTTCCTCCAGCGCTACCGTGCAGAGATTCACCTCGTTCCTTGCCGAACATCCGAACGCCGACCTGCTTGTGGGAGCGTCTTCGAGGACATATCTGAAAAGGGCGCTCAAGCCATCCTACACGGCCCGTCCTGCCGGCAGCGGAGTCTGGATGGAGTCGCACAACTCCGCCTTGATGCTCGACGCCTTCAGTTATCCGGAGATATTCCATAAAAGCAAGCTTGTCGTGGCGGTCGAGATGACACCTTATCCGGCGTTCTTCTGCAAGATCGATGACTGGCTTGGCGGTGTGATGGGGCGTTGTGTAGGCCAGAAAGAGACCGGGCCGCTGCATTTCAATGAATATTCCTACGCTACCGAATCGAAAGATACCATGGTCGCTTCGGACCATCTTGAGAGTAGGTCAATGCCAGATAGTGATGTTCCTGCTCAGCATGTCTCTGTGACAGAGACAATTCCTGTGGGCTGCGCTATCTGTTACGAGTCTGTCTATGGGGAATATTGCACCCGGTACGTCCGCAACGGGGCCCGTCTTCTGACCGTGATCACCAACGATGCTTGGTGGGGCGATACCCCCGGCTATAAACAGCATCTGTCATATTCATGCCTGCGTGCCATTGAGACCCGTCGTTGGATCGCCCGCAGCGCCAACACCGGCATCTCCGCTATCATTGATCCGTCCGGAAAAATCGTCTCTCAAACGTCCTGGTGGCAGTCGGAGACATTGAGCGGCAAGGTAGGGCTAAGCGATGAGAAGACTTTCTTTGTCATCCACGGTGACTTCATCGGCCGCCTATCCACACTCATGGCCGTCCTCATCCTCCTCGCGACCCTCGTCCGCCGTTTCGCCAGACAGAGAATATAATGTTGCGGCTATTCTTGCATTATTCAGCGCATTATACAGCACGAAAAAAGGGGACTAAAGCCTGTCCCCTTTCTCATCATAAAGTTCATTCTGCAGAACGGTGTAGTCGGTCACCTCGACAAGGTTGATCCGACATTTGTACTTCTTCTTCCATTTCCCGAGGAAGGATTTGTCTGACAGCATCGTGGTGCCACGTTTCAGATATGCGCCAAGAATCGGGCTGACCTTCAGGGTAAGGTCTGTCTTTCCGTGTTCCACGCAATAGGCGATGTTCCGCTCGATCTGCTCGTCGATGACCGCGCTTGAGGAAATCTTGCCGGTGCCGTGGCACACAGGGCAGACCTCGGCGGTGTTGATCTCGGTCACCGGACGGATTCTCTGCCTGGTGATCTGCATCAGACCGAACTTGGTGAGAGGCAGCACGTTGTGCTTGGCTCTGTCACTTTCCATGAGTGATTGCATGTACTTGTGCAGTTCGTTGCGGTGCTCACCGGAATCCATGTCGATGAAATCCACGATCACGATTCCTCCCATATCCCTGAGCCTGAGTTGCCGTGCGATCTCCTCGGCAGCGATCTTGTTGACCTCGAAGGAGTTCTCCTCCTGGTTGTCGGTCTTGGAGCGGATGCCGCTGTTCACATCGATCACGTTGAGGGCCTCGGTCGTCTCGATGACCAGATAGGCTCCCTGCTTCATCGGCACCACCTTGCCGAATGAGCTCTTGATCTGCCTTGTGACCTCGAAGTGGTCGAAGATCGGATCCTTCCCGTTGTACAGCTTCACAATCTTTTCCTGATCCGGAGAGATCAAGGAAATATATTTCTTTATCTCCTCGTAAACCGCCTCGTTGTTGACATGGATGTTCGAGAACGAATCGTTCAGGAGATCTCTGAGGATGGTGGTGGTCTTGCTGTACTCGGTGAAGAGCAGCTGGATGCCCTTTGACTTGGCCACTTTCTTCCAGGAAGACTCCCATTTCTCAATAAGAGACTTCAACTCGGCCACGAGGACCGCGGCGTTCTTGCCTTCGGCCGCCGTGCGGATGATGGCTCCGTAGTTCTTAGGGAGAATGCTTCTGACAAGAGTCTCAAGCCTTCTTTTCTCTTCCTTTGAGGAAATTTTTTGGGAAATGCTCACCTTCTCGGCGAAGGGAATCAGTACAATGTTACGTCCTGCCAATGAAATTTCCGCGGTCAGTCGTGACCCTTTCGTGGAGATCGGTTCCTTGACGATCTGCACTATCATCATCTGTCCTGGCTTCAGCACGTTCTCGATGCGGCCCTCCTTCTCAAGGATCGGTCCGATGGGAATGCCCGAGTAAAGTTCTCCGAGATCCGTGTTCGGGTTGCTCTTGCGCACAAACTCATCGAACGAAGTGAAGTAAAGTCCCAGATCCAGATAATGAACGAATGCTTCCTTCTTGTCTCCGATGTCCACAAAGGCGGCATTGAGCGCAGGAAGAATCTTCTTCACTTTTCCCAGGTAAACATCCCCGACGGAAAAACTGTGCCCTTTGCTGGACTCTTTGTTGAGCTCAATCAGCCGATGGTTTTCCATCAGCGCGATGTGAACTTCTGTCGATGTGACATCGACAATCAAATCTTTCTCAGATTTTTCTGACTCCATAAGGAAATAACAATGGTGACAAAAATAATCCGGCGTCTTGCCGACTTATTTCTTTAACGATAATAAAAAAGGCTGTCCGGCACTTCCGGTCAGCCTTTTTCTTCTAGCAGACTGCTAAAATGGCAGGCACAGAAGCGTATTACTTCTTCTTGTGTCTGTTCTTGCGCAAGCGTTTTTTACGCTTGTGCGTCGACATCTTATGTCTCTTTCTCTTTTTTCCGCTTGGCATAATAAAAGAAGTTTAAAAATTATTTTTCCTCCTTGACTGCGTTCACGAAGATCTTCGCTGGCTTGAAGGCCGGGATGTCGTGTGCAGGGATGGTCATAGTTGTCTTCTTGGTGATGTTTCTGGCTGCCTTCTTCGCTCTGTGCTTAACAATGAAGCTGCCGAATCCGCGGAGGTACACAGGCTCTTTCCTGATGATGGAACCCTTTACGGTGTCCATGAACGCCTCGATAACGGACTGTACTGCGATTTTTTCGATTCCGGTTGACTTTGCAACCTCATTCACGATTTCTGCCTTTGTCATAATCTATAAATTATTTATTTGATTTACCATAATAATCCCCAAAGTTCGTTTGAGGATGCAAAAATAGACTTATTTTTTTAATATTCAAAATCAGATACATAAATTATTATCCATATTTTTTTGGCACGGTGATTGACCATATTCCAAAATGCGTCTTGGACTTCCGGATTTCTGACAAAATGTCAGAGGAAATCCGTGACGTTTTTAGATGAACATTATGAACACAGAGAACAATAAGGACATTTTCTTCCCGGCGGGGACCGCGGAAGTGAACATAATCCCTGTGATGCAGGGAGAAGAGCAAATGAAGGTCGAGTCTGGTGACCTTCCTGACACTTTGCCCATTCTGGCTTTGAGGAACGCGGTGCTGTTCCCAGGAATGGTCTATCCTGTCACCATAGGACGCCAGAAGTCAATCACTTTGATCAAGGAAGCGGAAAAGCGTGACTCTTTCATCGGAGCCGTCCCGCAGGTGGATGTCACAGTGGAGGACCCTACCGAAAAGGATCTTTATGAATATGGTACAGTGAGCCGTGTCATGAAAGTCCTTGAGATGCCTGACGGCACGATCACGGCCATCATTCAGGGAGTCAAACGCTTACGTATGGACGGAGTTCTGTCTTACGAACCGTATATCACCGCCAGGGTCAAGTACATAGAGGACATCATCCCGGAGAACGACAACAGCACCAAGATGATCGCCGAATCCCTGAAGGAGAAGGCCGCGGTCATCATAAAGTCCTCGTCTTTCGCTCCGAAAGAGGCGGTGGGCGCGCTCAAATCCATCGACAACTACGCTTTCCTCGTGAACTTCATCGCCACCACGGTCGAGATCGAGAACTTCATGGAGAAGGTCCAGCTGCTCGGGATCGACGACATCACCGTCAGGGCTATGAAGCTTCTGCAAGTGCTTGACACCCAGATCCAGCTGTTGAAGATCAAGCAGGAGATCAACCAGAAGGTCAAGAGCGACATCGACCAGCAGCAGAGGGAATATTACCTTAACAATCAGCTCCGTACCATCCAGGAGGAGCTTGGAATGGACGAGGAGGAAGAGTTCGAGAAGTTCCGCGCCAAGGCCAAGACGAAGAAGTGGCCGGAGGCGGTCGGAAAGCAGTTCGAGAAGGAGCTTGCCAAGCTTGAGAAGTACAATCCATCCTCTCCGGACTACAGCATCCAGTACAACTACATCGAGTTCCTGCTCGATCTGCCTTGGGGCGAGATATCAAAGGACAACCTCGACCTGAAGCACGCCCAGAAGGTCCTGGACAGCGACCACTACGGCCTTGACACAGTGAAGGAAAGGATCATTGAATATCTTGCCGTCCTCAAGCTGAAAGGGAATATGAAGTCCCCGATCCTGTGCCTCTACGGGCCTCCGGGAGTCGGTAAGACCAGCCTCGGCAAATCCATAGCAAAGGCTCTGGGCAGGAAATATGTCAGGATCGCCCTCGGTGGTATGCACGACGAGGCGGAGCTGCGTGGTCACAGGAAAACCTATGTCGGTGCCCTTCCGGGACGTATCCTTAACGGAATCGACAAGGCCGGCACATCCAACCCGGTAATCGTTCTGGATGAGATCGACAAGGTCGGCAACGACTACAAAGGTGACCCATCGTCCGCTCTTCTGGAAGTGCTTGACCCGGAACAGAACGTGGAGTTTCACGACAACTATCTGGACATCGACTACGACCTGTCCAATGTCCTGTTCATCACCACGGCGAACAACATCTCCACGATCCAGTCAGCCCTGCTTGACAGGATGGAGCTGATCAACGTCACAGGCTACCTGGCCGAGGAAAAGATGGAGATCGCGAAACGTTACCTTGTGCCTAAGCAGCTGGAAGAGCACGGAATAGGCAAGAAGGAACTCCGCATCGACAAGGCCGCGCTGGAGAAGATCATCGATGAATATACCCACGAGTCCGGTGTTCGTGGCCTTGAGAAGCAGATAGCCAAGATAGCCCGTGTGACGGCCAAGAAGATCGCTCTCGGCGAGAGTTATCCGACAGTCATCAAGAAGGAGCACCTTAAGGAATATCTCGGACTGCCGACCAATTTCCATGACCTTCAGAAAGGCAATGAGGCTCCTGGAGTCGTCACAGGCTTGGCCTGGACGCAGATGGGAGGCGAGATCCTGTTCGTGGAGAGTTCGGTGAGCGGCGGCAAGGGCGTGATGACGATGACCGGTAACCTGGGCGATGTGATGAAGGAGTCCGCCACGATTGCCTACCAGTACATCAAGGCCCATCCTCAGCTTGCCAAAATGACATCCGAGGAATTCGGGGCGAAGGACATCCATGTCCACGTACCTGAGGGCGCTGTGCCTAAGGACGGTCCGTCAGCCGGTATAACTATGGTCAGCTCAATGGTTTCCGCCCTGCGTGGCGAGGCCGTGAAGGCTGGAATCGCGATGACCGGCGAGATGACGCTCAGAGGCCGTGTGCTTCCGGTCGGCGGCATCAAGGAGAAGATCCTTGCCGCGAAACGTGCCGGAGTGACCGAGATCGTGATCTCCGAGGACAACCGCAAGGATGTCGAGGACATCAAGCCGATTTATGTCGAAGGCCTGTCGTTCCACTATGTCAAGAACATTGACGACGTGATTTCGTACATATTCAAAGATTAATTTCTATCTTAGCGGTCGTTATGGACGTAAGGATAGAACAAAGTTGGAAAAAAGCGCTGCAAGGTGAGTTCGAGAAACCCTACTTTGCCGCGCTTGCGCGTTATCTGCACGGTGAGAAGGCACATGGAAAGGTGATCTTTCCTCCGGGACCGGAGATATTCAAGGCATTCGAGCTGACTCCTGTCGATCAGGTCAAGGTCGTGATTCTGGGGCAGGATCCCTACCACGGCTACGGCCAGGCGATGGGGCTGAGCTTCTCGGTGCCGGACAACGTACCCGCTCCGCCGTCCCTCAAGAACATATTCAAGGAGATTGAGGATGACCTCGGGATCAGGATGAGCGGCCGTCCGAACCTTGAGAACTGGGCGCGTCAAGGGGTACTTCTTCTGAACTCGATCCTGACTGTACGTTCAGGTGAGGCGGCTTCGCACAGCGGAATAGGCTGGCAGCAGTTTACCGATGCCGTTATCCGTTATATCTCTGATAATTGCAACGGAGTCGTATTCCTCCTGTGGGGCAATTACGCCAGAAGCAAGAAGGAACTCATCGACACCTCACGGCACTATGTGCTGGAGGCGGCGCATCCGTCTCCTTTGGCACGCGGAGCCTTTTTCGGGTGCCGCCATTTCTCCAGGACGAACGAGATCCTTGCCAGTGAGGGCAAGACTCCGATAAACTGGCAACTGTAATCCGGCTTTTTGGCCATCATATTCAAAGAATTTATAATGAATCGCATAGCATTGTTCCCGGGGTCCTTCGACCCGTTCACGTCAGGCCATCTGAATATCCTGACAAGGGCCTTGACCATCTTCGATGAGGTCATAGTGGCCGTGGGAATCAATCAGGACAAGCGTGGCTTCTTTTCGATGGAGCAGCGCGAGGACATCATCCGTCAGGCGACCCGTGGAATGGAAGGGGTCCGGATCATTCACTATGAGGGACTTACCATCGACATCTGCCGTGAGCTCGGAGTCCGCCACATTGTCAGGGGAGTCAGGAATATGACAGACTTCGACAACGAGCAGGCGATCGCTGACGCGAACCGTCATCTGGCTCCGGAGGTGGACACCATCATCATCCCTACCGCTCAGGAATATTCACATATATCGTCTTCGGCTGTGAGGGATGTGGTGCGCCATCACGGCAATCTGTCGCAGTTTATCCCTGAAGGGGTTGTGTTGCCGGAGGTCAGATGAGTCGCCGCGCGGTCATATTCATTCTTTGGCTTTTGCTGCCGTTTTGCTGCTTTGCGCAGGTTGATTCAACCCGTCTGGCGGAGCTTGACAAGCGGTTGGATAAATATTTTCAAATCCTTGAGCCAGAGAATGTTGATGTCAAGTCCCGTGAATGCGACCTTCTGATTGATTCGGCCAAGGATTCGCTTCTGCGCCAGCACATCGCCCTCAAGGCCTACGAGCACTACCTTAACTCGACCCTTATGGGAGACGAAGGCGTGGCGGTTCATCTCACTGACACTTGGTTCGCTTCCGGACGCGTCAGTATGGGCGGGGAAGAGGTCCTTTTCAACGCCAGGATATTCGCTGACTTCAATCGTCAGTCGCTTCTTGGGAAACCGGCTTCTTCGTTTGCGATGGAGAGCTTTGAGGGGGATTCCGTCTTGTTCGGAGGCCGCTCGGACCGCTACCGTGTGCTGCTTTTTTATGACACCGACTGCGCCAAATGCAAGCTGGAGCTGATGCGGCTCCGTCCACTGCTGGATTCCCGGGACTGGCCTGTCGATCTTTATGCGGTTTACACCGGCTGCGATAAGGAAAGCTGGGGAAGGTGGCTCTCTGAGCGAATGAACATCAACGCTCCGCGCACCAGGATATTCAACCTTTGGGACCCCGAGATCGCGTCCGACTACCAGATGAAATACGGTGTCCTGCAGACCCCGAGGATGTTTCTGATCGATAAGGAGGGGATCATCATAGGCCGCGGGCTTGACAGCGATGTCCTTGAGCGCCTTCTCGACATCGTCCTCCCCGGCTTTGTGGACTATGAATATGGCAGTGCCGCCTCCGCCGCTCTGATGGATGAACTGTTCGCGTCGTACGATGATACCGACCGGTCGCCGAGCCTGCCGAAGCGCCCCGCCCCCACCCGAATCCTGTCGATGGCAAAAGCCCTGGAATCAAGCACCTTGGCCAAGTCGGACACCCTCTCCTTCAAGCACCTCGAAGGCGATCTTCTCTACTGGCTTACCTCTCGCCGCGATGAACTCAGCAAGGAAGGCGCCCTCCCTTTCATCAATGAATATATCCTCTCCCGTCCCGGAATCTGGAACACGCAAGACGACACCCTCAAGGTCGTAGGCCTTGCCCGTATGATGAAAGACCTCCTTTCCCGCACCCCCGTCGGCTCGAAACTCCCGAAGGCAAAGGACCTCATTTCCAAGAGTCCTTCGGCTGAATCTCAGTCAAACACCACCGTCTGGCCGGACCGTATTCAGGAACAGGATGAAGTTAACAACCGTAACCAAGCGTCCGATCGTTCTCTGGAACAGGTCGACGTAAGCGATAAGGCACACGGTGACCATACCTTAATCCAACCTCGGAATGATGCCAACGCCCTTTTCCTCCGTGACTGGACGAGGAAATGGAACCGCCTGCGCAGAAAAGGCGGCTACATAGTCTTCCACACCGAAGGCTGCCCGGTCTGCAAGGCCGAACTCTCCGCCGCCGACTCCCTTGGCCTGAGAACCCTGGACGTGAACGTAGATGAGATTATGGTCACCAATCCCGCCCTCGCCAAGTCCCTCCTCGACACTTTCGACCTCTCCTCAATGCCATTGATCCTTCAGGTAGGCCGTCACGGCATCATCCTCCGCCGCTATCTCTCCTTCATTCAAGACAAAGGTTCCCCTAATCTGTAACGGATTTATAATGAATATATTCGTGAATCCTGCCCTCTAAAAATGACTGCCAGGATATTCTAAAACAATAAATGTCAATAAGTGGCGCTCCACTCATTGATACATAGCGATTTATGAATTTCCGCCGGGACTGCCGCAAGTTCACGGAAAATATCTGGCTCCAACTAATTATAGAGCCTTGTAACCAAGATATGCATTCTGTGCTTGCGTCTAATAATTGATATTACTATAACTATCAAACCTAAAATGCATAATCCCGATAATTAATTTGTCGCCGCTGCTTTGATCTCTTTTCCACGTCCCTGTTTTCGCGTCTCTGTTTTCGCGTCCCTGCTCCGGCGGGGAATGATGGACATTCACCCGGATAGGGCGCGAAGCGTAAGTCCGTCATTCCCGCCGGAGCAGGGACGCCTAAATCCGAAATCTAACCGACAACTTTACGCAGCACCCGAGTCAGCTGATCTGAGCACGAGGTCCCGCGCCCGTGGCAATTGACTCCCGACAGGATCTCGACCGCCTTGCCGGCCTCCATCCCCTCCAGAAGCCTCCCGATCGCCTGAAGGTTCCCGTCACAACCTTTGATGTACCTTAAATTGTGGATCTTCCCCTCGATAAGGTCAAAGTCAATCTGAGCCGAGCACACGATCGCGCTCGGAACCGCCGTGATGTGCCTGACACCATCGGTCGTTTTGTCAGACAGGATTTTGAAATCGTCACCTATAGTCATTGTAGTAATTATTAAACGTTTAAACAAACAAAAATATAAATTTTTTGTGAAAAATAGCGTAACTTTGCACGGCATTTGAAGAGAACCAATGTCGGAAAAACGGATAATTAATTTCTAAATTCATAGAATTATGGTATCATACAAAGATCTTGGCCTGGTCAACACCAGAGAGATGTTCGCAAAGGCCGTGAAGGGTGGCTACGCTATCCCTGCCTTCAACTTCAACAATATGGAGCAGCTTCAGGCTATCATCCAGGCTTCAGCCGAGGAGAAGTCACCGGTTATCCTTCAGGTTTCCAAGGGAGCCCGCAACTACGCTAACCAGACCCTTCTCCGTTATATGGCCGAAGGCGCTGTTCAGTATGCCAAGGAACTCGGTTGGGAGCATCCTCAGATCGTTCTTCACCTTGACCACGGCGACAGCTTCGAGCTTTGCAAGAGCTGCGTTGACATGGGATTCTCTTCAGTGATGATCGACGGTTCCGCCCTTCCTTACGAGGAGAACATCGCCCTCACCAAGAAGGTTGTTGAGTACGCTCACAAGTATGACGTCACCGTTGAGGCCGAGCTTGGCGTTCTCGCCGGCGTTGAGGATGAGGTTGCCGCTGAGGAGTCTCACTACACAAAGCCAGAGGAGGTCATCGACTTCGCTACCCGCACAGGCTGCGACTCACTCGCCATCTCCATCGGTACTTCTCACGGTGCCTACAAGTTCAAGCCGGAGCAGTGCACAAGAGACCCTAAGACAGGCCGTCTCGTTCCACCTCCACTCGCTTTCGACGTTCTCCACGAGATCGAGAAGAAGCTCCCTGGATTCCCTATCGTACTCCACGGATCATCTTCAGTTCCTCAGGAATATGTCGATATCATCAACCAGTACGGTGGCAAGCTTCCTGACGCTGTAGGTATCCCTGAGGAGCAGCTTCGTGAGGCCGCCAAGAGCGCTGTCTGCAAGATCAACATCGACTCTGACTCCCGTCTCGCCATGACCGCCGCTGTCCGCAAGGTCTTCGCCGAGAAGCCAGGTGAGTTCGACCCAAGAAAGTACCTCGGACCAGCCCGCGACGAGATGAAGAAGCTCTACGAGCACAAGATCGTTGACGTTCTTGGTTCAAACGGCAAGGCTGAGTAATTTGTTTGTGGAGCGTAAGCTCTTGACAATCAGTTAGAAATATGATTCCCTCTGGTCGATTTCGACTGGAGGGAATTTGTTATATATTCATTTATAGTTATTTACTTATCACGGTGGAGCTGTGGTGGGTCACTTCGACAGGCTCAGTGACCGGAGCGACCGAAATTCGGTTCTCGAAACCGTCGAGACGCCCATAATCGGCTCAGTGGGCAAAAAAAGGTGAGACAAAAAGGTTTGGGATTATCATTTTTATGCTTAATTTTACCGGAAATTTGAATCACATAATTGAGTATGCGTATCAAAAAGATGCCGATTGCGGTGATTTTGTTGCTTTTTGTAAGTCGGACTGCGGGAGCGCAGGACGGTAACTTGGTGAATATCGGGCTTCAGGCCAGGGTGGATTACCAGCGTGAGTACCTGGGCGGGGATGCCGTCAAGGGCAACTGCGGCTTCAAGGGCAAGAATGTCAGCATTCTGATAAACGGAGAGTTCAACGAACATTTCTCCTACAACTACCGGCAGCGGCTCTACCGCGGCCACGGCAGTGAAAGTTTCTTCAACGCCACTGACTTCCTTTACCTCACTTATAGGCCGGACGAGCGTTGGAGCTTCTCCGGCGGCAAGCAGATTGTCGAGATCGGAGGGTATGAATATGACATCGCTCCTATCGACATCTACTTCTTTTCCGAATATTGCAGCAACATCTCCTGCTACCAGATGGGAGTCAACGCGGGATATTCATTTGGCGGAGGAACTGACCTGCTGCGGTTCCAGCTCTGCCAGAGTCCATTCCGGCGGGAGAACAGTGACATGTATGCCTACAACCTGATGTGGAACGGCTCCCATGGCTGTTTTGATTCCATCTGGTCACTGAATATGATTGAATATCTTCCCGGAAAGTTCATCAACTATCTCGCCCTCGGCAACCATTTCTCTTTAGGGAAGTTAACTGTGTTCGCAGACTTTATGAACCGGTCGCTCGTGGACAAGATGTCGTTCCTGAGGGACTTCACGCTCATCGGTAAGGTGGCATATTCATTCAATGACAAGTTGAATGTCTTTGGAAAGGCGAGCTTTGACCATAACGATCTTGACAGGGAAGGGGATTGGTGTGTCATGCCGGGCACATCGATGGGAAGAGTCGGCTGCGGTGTGGAATATTTCCCGCTTGCTGACAAGAGCATCCGCCTCCACGCCACATTCTGCCACTCATTCGGGGACAACGGCAACCCTGCCGGTGTCTTGCTTGACAACCAACAGATCGCCAGCGTCGGCCTCACATGGAGGATGAGCCTGCTCAAACGATAGTTTCTGAATATTCCGCCTCTAAAGCGTTAACAAGCCTGTTATGAATAAGACCAAGAAAAAGTCTTCGAGCCCCGCCCTGAACGGGGTTATCTGCCTTGTCATCGTCATCGGTTTCTTCACCTATCTTGGTGTCTCGATGGGTATGGCCAATATGCTCAACACCGTGATGAAAACCGCACATGATCTTTTGATCAACACCGTGTTCTACCTGATGTCCATCTGTGTGCTGATGGGAGCGCTCAGCCGCCTGTTCGCCGAGTTCGGGGTGGTATCCATTCTGGAGAAACTGCTCCGACCGCTGATGAAGCCGCTGTTCAACCTTCCGGGAGTCGCCTCGCTGGGTGCCGTGATGACATTCCTGTCGGACAACCCGGCGATCATCTCGCTGTCAAAGGACAAGAGATTCAGCAAATATTTCAAGAAGTACCAGCTGATTTCCCTGACCAATTTCGGAACGGCGTTCGGAATGGGGCTCATCGTGATCGTCTTTATGATGGGGCAAGGCTTCTTCAAGGAGTCGCTGATCGGCCTTTTCGGGGCGTTCTGCGGCTGCATCGTCTCCACAAGGCTTATGCAGAGATTCACGCTGAAGGCTTTCCCTCAGTACCTTACCGAGGAGGCTTGCGAAGGCATTGAGGAAGAGGAGGCCGAAGAAAAGGAAGAGGAGAAGAAGTCGCTTTTCACAAGGATTCTGGACTGCCTTCTGGACGGCGGCCGTTCGGGAGTCGAGGTCGGAATGTCCATCATCCCGGGTGTGCTCATAATATCCACATTCGTGATGATTCTGACTTTCGGCCCTTCTGCCTCAGGTGCTTACACGGGCGCGGCCTACGAGGGCGTGGAGATCCTGCCTTGGCTGGCCGACAAGATCGATTTCGTGTTCAAGGCTCTGTTCGGATTCAATGACCCTCACCTTGTGGCGTTCCCGATCACATCTCTCGGAGCTGTTGGGGCTGCCCTCAGCCTCGTGCCTAACTTTGTGGCCAACGGTTGGGCCGACGGCAACGCGATCGCCGTCTTCACCGCCATCGGAATGTGCTGGAGCGGATTCCTCAGCACCCACACGGCCATGCTCGACTCGCTGGGCTACCGTGAATTGACCCCGAAAGCCATTCTGGCGCACACAATCGGAGGACTCGCCGCCGCTTTCGCGGCGCATTGGAGCTATGTGCTTGTGTCGCTGATTTAGGAGCTGTTTTGATTTGTTTCTGCCATTGGTGCGCTTCGGCGCTTTGACAAGCTCGGCGACCGGAGCGCTTCATTACGACTCCGTTATTTTCCCAGATTGAACGAGATGCCGAAGTTGATGTCTGCGTTCAGCCTCTCGTAAGGGTAGAGCAGCGAACCGTTTGCCTTAGCCAACTTGAAGTTGAGATGATCGGAGCCGACGAACATGCTGAATCCGCTCGTATGGAATCCGATTACGGCACCCATTGTCGAGCCGAACTTTGACACTGCGTAGTTCACGCCACAGCTGAACCATCTGGCCGGCTTGAGGTTGGCGAACAGACGCGCCTCCGTCCATGTGTAGCCTCCATTGATGTGGGTTGAGCTGAGGACACCCGCGGTCAAATCCCTGTAGAACGGCATGGAATATTCAACTCCTGCATTGATCGTGGTGGAGATCATTCCCCCGTTCGTGCCGTCTTTCTCCGTCCTCCTGAAGTCGAACATGTCCATCATGTCATCTGTCAGGTCTTCGAACTGCTTCTTGAGCGAGTTCCCCTTGTCCCCGTCAAGCGCAACCTCGTCGAACCCCTCGAAAGACCATCCTTTGCCGCTGGTCTGCGCGGAGATTGTGTTCTTCCATGACATGTAGCCCAGATCATTGACCGCGAAAGAGATTTTCAGACCGTCGATGACTTCCATCTCGGCTCCGAGATCGATGGCTGCGCCGAATCCGCTTATAAGAGAGCCATCTTCCGTGGCCTCGATGCTGTCGAAGTCAAGCAGATCCTTGTCCGACGGATCCGAGATCTCAGCCCCGCTTTCTCCCTTGGTCTTGATGTCCATGAAAGAGGAGGACTTCAATGTTCCCTGAGATTGGATCAACCATTTGTCTTCGTTCATCTGGATGCTCATCCTGTCGATATTGGCCTCGATGTTCGCTATTCCGACAAGGAATTTAACTCTGGCTCCCACATTCAGACGGTCGGAAACCTGACGGCTGTAGCCGAGGGCGAACTCCAGTCTGCTGTCAATCTTTGCGGAGATGTCTGAAATCTCGTATTGCTGGTATTTTCCTGCGTTCTTCATGAAGTCAAAAAGACCATAAGGCAGATTGACATCCGTTGTGGTCTTCATGCCGGCATCGAAGGTGAGGAAGGATTTCCGGCTTTTGATTCCGAGAGAGAAAAGGGAAATCCTGTTGTTCAGGTTGAGGCGGTTCTCGGGATCCAGTTTTCCGAGGAATTCATCCGCGCTGACGGAAGAATTCATGAAAGTGGTCAACTTGCCGTTGACAGGATAGAGGAAGGTGCTGACTCCCAGGTTGCTCTGCGTCTCCAGATTGAAGGCGCTGATGACCGGAACAGAAAAATAGCTTGTTCTGGAGGCAAAAGCCGGATTGAACTCGTGCCTGTGGTTATAGCCGTCGAGGAAGTACGCCGACCTGAATGATTGCTGGGCGAACGCGCTGCCTGCAGCTAAAACAGAGGCTGCCATAAGTATGATGATCTTTTTCATTTTCTCGTTTTGATTAGAGTTCGGTGTTGATGGCACCTTTGATCTTTATCTTCATGTTCTCCAATTTGATGCTCTGCCTTTTGTTCAGGCAGACGCCTGAATGGTCATTGTCCGCTCCGGAGATTCTATTGTTCATCCTGATGCCGTCAAGTCTGCGCATGTCATCTCCTGATGAGGTCTTGAGGTTCAGCGTCATCGGGGTTTTGGACGGCTTGTCGACTGATCCTGATGAGACATTCCCCTCTATTGTGACGGTGATTTCAGGAATCACGTTGTCCTCCTTGTCAATGGCCGCGGCCGTCATCTCAATGCCAAAAGGTATCGTGTTCACGCAATCGAATGTCACGACCGCGCTGTTGATCTCATAGTCAACGTCTTCGGAATTGAAGATTTCGTTCCAACCGTCGTAGTCGCTGCAGTAGTCGATCCTCATGTCCTTTCCGAACGCAAGCGGGGCGATGATGCTGTAGCTGCAATAGAAATTGTAAGACTTGTCTGTCTGTACGGTGACGAACTCGTCGTCGGCCTTGACGTCGATGTTGGCTATCGAGATTCTCTCGGGCACGTTCTTCACGATGTCGGACAGATTTGAGACCTTGACATTCTGGTAGCCCGATGGCGCGCTCTCCCCAGTGCGGGACAGGTAAATCCTGGATGTCATTCCGGATTTCACGGTGATCTTGTCGGTGGCTCCGCCATTGTCACCGATATGGACGGTGTTCCTGGAAGCTCCCTTGTATGATTCGAGATCCGCGTTAAGGCTCATGGTCAAAGGACTGTCGTTGCCGAGAAACAGCATGATCTGCGGGTCGTACAGGTCGAGCACGGCCCCGTCTCCGTTGACAAAGTCTGGAAGTTTGCCGACATTGATGGCCTGAGGAGTGATGGCGACTTTAGGATCGACCTTGACTGTGACATCCTTGATGTCAAGAGAGTTGAGTTTGATGCCTGTGTCGATGTGTACTTCCTCTGGAATGTCGCCGAATGTGTTTCCGAGATCATCGGTGAGCAGGCTCACCTCGAACCCGGTTAGTGTGATGTTGTCATTCAGCAGCATCTTGTGCCTGTCCCGGATGAAACCTTGCCCGGCAGGGATCTTTGTGAGATCTATTCCTGTGATGTCCAAAGAGACTTCACTCATGACCCGGCCCACCTCGACCTGTCCGAACCTGAGAGTGTTGCTCTCCTTGTCAAAGTCGCAGTCAATCTGACCTTTGGAAATGCCCGCGAATATCAGATAGTCAGGAAAGTCAACGGTGAGACCGGAGAGTGTGGCTTTTCCGGTGTTGGCGAGGAAGGTGACCTTGGCGACGGCGTTCCCGTGGATGTCTTTGACATCAGTGACCTCTTCAGGAATATCCTCGTCTATCTCCAGAGGGGTTGTGGACGCGTCGAAAGTTCTTTTCACTGTGAGGCCTTTTGGGACAGGCAGACCTGTGCCTGACAGTCTTGGGGCCAGCTCTTCCATTATGTCAGACCGTTTTATGAGTCCGAGATGTCCTCCATTGGCCATAATGTCGCCGGAGAATCTGAAGGAAGGTACCGTAAAGCTGGCCTCAGTGCGGTTGCCCATGAAAGTCAGGACGTAGTTGTCATTGATGTCCAAAAACAGGACATCTGATTCGTCGCCGTCAAGATTCAGAAGATCCGTTACGAAGATTGTCTCCGAGTTGCCTATCGGGGCGCTGATTTCCCCGTCGATGCAAATTGTCTTGTCTATGTCCTTTGTCAGGTCGTAGTCTTCATTGACGCAGGAATTGAATGTGGCGGGGAGCGTTAGTGTCAATGCCACGAATAGTGCGGTTCTGGTTCTGAAAGACATAAATAATCTGTTTTCAACAAAAAATGATAGAATTTTCACAAAGTTATGCAAAAACGGATGATATTCAAGGCGAACTGTGTGAAAAATAACTATTTTTGCAGCCCATGGACATAATCGGTATAATTGAGGTTTTCGCTCTTGTGACGGGCGTGCCTTACATCGTTCTGGAGGTTCTCCAGAAGAACGGCATGTGGTATTTCGGGATAGCCACAGGCCTTGCGTGCGCATATTCATTCGCCATCCAGCATGTCTGGTCCAACATGTCGCTGAACATTTATTATGTGGTGATGTCAGTCTGGGGGCTTTACCAATGGCGGAAGGACAGCAGACTTCTGGAGGATGACGGCGGCGGGCAAGATCCCGCTGTCCATCTTGGCAGGATGGACGGAAGGACTGCATTGTGGAGCGCAGTGACCTTCATTGCCGGCACGCCTCTGCTTGTCTGGCTGCTTCATGCGTTGGGCGGCTCAAGCACTTGGTTGGACGCCGCTTCCGCGATGATGTCCGTTGTGGCCACCTATTGGCTGGGAAGATCCATCCCGTACCACTGGCTCATCTGGATCGTCGCTGACATCATCCTGGTGGTAATGTGCTTCATGGAGGGGCAGTACTGGCTGACTCTGCTTTATGTCGCCTATGTGGCCGCGGCTGCCTACGGCCTGTTCCATTGGATGAGAAAAGGAAAATACATCAACTAATTGTTTCTGAATATGAATAATCATAAGAAAATCCTCCTTGTCGGCATCGCTCTTGCGTTCCTTGCCGGGCTTGCGTCCTCCGCTCAGGACAAGAATGTCGTCTATAATGAGGCTTCCGCATTTCCGCTCTATGGAAAATGTGTGGAGGAGACCTCGGCCCGCTACGAGCGTCTTCCTTCGGAACTCAAAGGCGTGGTAAGGGAGCCTGTTTGGGACCTTGGCCGCAATTCGGCCGGACTCTACATACGTTTCCGTTCCAACTCCACAAGAATATGCGCCAGATGGAAGTCCACCTCTCCGCGCCAGTACATGCCGCACATGACCGATGTTGGAGACAATGGTCTGGATCTATATGTTCTTACAAGGAAGGACGGTTGGCGCTTCGCCGGCAGCGGATTCGACTGGGGTGGACGCGACAAGGTTGTGAAGAGCAAGACAATAGTTGCCAACATGAAGCCTGAAATGAGGGAATATATGCTTTACCTCTCCATGTATAACGGTATAGATTCCCTTGAGATCGGCATCGACGAGGGTTCTGTCATCGAGGCTCCTGCGGTTGAAAGCCCGAGGTCTGACAGCCCGGTTGTCATGTACGGCACCAGCATACTTCAAGGCGGCTGCGCCTCGCGCCCGGGAATGGCGTTCACGTCGATTCTTGGACGGAAACTCGACAGGGAGGTCATCAACCTTGGATTCAGCGGCAACGCACGGCTGGACTATGAGATCGCTGAATATATCACCCGTGTCCAGAACCCGAGCCTGATCGTGCTCGACTATGTCCCGAACTCCTCCGCCGAACTGATAAACGAAAGGGGGGAGAAGTTCTTCAGAATCATCAGGGATGCTTTCCCGGATGTCCCGGTGATCCTCGTCGAGGATCCGACATTTCCTCACACCCGTTTTGATCAGAAGATGTTGGAGGAGGTTACATCCAAGAACGCCGCACAGCTTGCCCTGTACAAGAAGCTGAAAAAAGCTGGCGAAAAGAGACTGTACTACGTCTCCACCGACGGCCTGATCGGCGATGACGGCGAGGCCACTGTTGATGGCGTCCATTTCACCGACCTCGGAATGATGCGCTACGTGGAGAGGGTGCTGCCTGTCATGAGGAAGGCGCTGAGGTAAGTGTCCTGTGAATTAATTATAGTATTTCGCTGGAAAGAAGTATCTTTGCATGATTTTCAACCACGGCGGTGGAAGCATCGCCGGGCATAAAAAGATTCGATTATGATTATCATTGTGGAAAGCGGGGCGACGAAGACCGATTGGTGCGCGGCGGCCCTGGACAAGGAACCTATTAATGTCAAGACCGCGGGCATGAATCTGGCCACGATGCCGCAGGATGTCATCGAGGGGATAGTGGCCGAAGCGATGGCCGAGTTCAAGGCCAAGGGACTGGACTCAAAGGTGTCCGAGGTCCATTTCTACGCCGCCGGCCTGATTGTGCCGGAAGGTGAGAAGGTGCCTCCGCAGGCGAAGGGGCTGGATCACGTGCTCAGGTCGTTGTTCCCGGAGGCTGAGATGGAATATGCCTCGGATCTTCTGGACGCGGCGCGTGCCGTGTGCGGCCACAAGCCCGGAGTCGCGGCCATCATGGGCACAGGCTCCAACAGCTGTCTTTTCGACGGGACGAATGTGGTGAAGAACGTCCGCTCTGCCGGATTCATCCTCGGAGACGAGGGCGGCGGCGCGAGGCTCGGCAGGCTTTTCATGGCCGATTTCCTCAAGGGACTTGTGCCGGAGCAGGTCGCAGGTGAGTTCGCCAGGGATTTCAAGGTTGACTACATGACCGTCGTGCAGAACGTCTACCGTGGCGAGGCCCCTTCAAGGTACCTCGGCTCATTCGCTCCGTGGATTCTTCAGAGGTACGGCACCTGTGAATATGTCCGCGGCCTTGTGGAGCAGAATTTCAGGGACTTCATCGAGAGGGCTTTGATGCAGTACGACATCGACAGGTACCCGGTGGGTGTAGTGGGCGGTTTCGGCTATGCCAACAGGAACATCATCAGGAAGGTCGCCGAACCTTACGGAATCCGTTTCTCCACAATCATCCCGGCCCCGATCGAAGGTCTCGTCGAATATCATTTAGGAAAGAAATAATAATGGCTTCGCCGGAGATGTTCCGGCATAAGATGTTATGGAAGATTCAAGAACAACAGAACAGTCCTCAAGGTATGACCACCTTGAGAAGATGTCCACAGAAGAGTTGCTGAACGCGATCAACACTGAGGACAGGACGGTTCCGGTCGCTGTGGCCGGAGCGATACCGCAGATTCGGAAACTTGTGGACGGCATCGTGGAGAGGGTTCCTCTCGGCGGTCGTGTGTTCTACCTCGGAGCCGGGACGAGTGGCCGTCTGGGCATAGTGGACGCTTCCGAGATCCCTCCGACCTACGGAGTCCACGACGTGTTCATCGGCTTCATGGCCGGTGGTGACAGCGCCATCCGCGACGCTGTGGAAGGAGCTGAGGACGACGTCGAGGGAGGCTGGAGAGACCTCCAGGCATATTCACCGACAAAGAATGATGTCGTGATCGGAATCGCGGCCTCTGGCACAACCCCTTATGTGATCGGGGCATTGAAGACAGCCCGCGAGAACGGCCTTCTGACAGGCTGCATCACCTGCAACGAGAATTCTCCGGTGGCCGCGGCCGCCGAGGTGCCTGTAGTGGTCGTTGTAGGGCCTGAGTTCGTGACCGGCAGCACCAGAATGAAGGCCGGCACGGCCCAGAAACTGGTTCTGAACATGATTTCGACTGTGTCCATGATCCGTCTCGGCCATGTCAAGGGCAGCAAGATGGTGGACATGCAGCTGACGAACCGTAAGCTCGTCGATCGCGGAACCAGGATGATTATGGGGGAGACTGGCATCGAGGACTACGACCTTGCCCGCAAACTCCTGTTGGAGTACGGCCAGGTCCGCGCGGCCGTGAACGCTTGGCAGAAAGGTGAGGTTAAGTAGATGACGGTTCCGGAGACATTCCCATCAAAACTTTTGGAGGACGCTGTGCAGGCCATAGGCTCCCTTCCGGGGGTGGGCAAGCGCAGCGCCTTGCGCCTGGCCCTGCATCTGCTGCGGCAGCCTTCTGAGAACGTGCACCATTTCGCCGACTCGATAGTCAAGATGAGGGACGAGGCGAAGTACTGCCGGCAGTGCTGGATGATTTCAGACGAGGACATCTGTCCGATCTGCGCCGACAAGTCCCGTGACCATAAGACTATCTGTGTCGTGGAGAATGTCCGAGACGTGATGAGCATCGAGAACACGGGGCAGTATCGTGGTGTCTATCACGTGCTCGGCGGGATAATCTCGCCGATCGCCGGCGTCGGGCCGTCCGACATCACGGTCGCCCGACTGGTTGAAAGGGTAAGGGATATGCTCGTGTCCGGAGACGTGAAGCCAGAGGAGGTCGAGATAATCCTGGCCTTGAGCGGCGACGTGGAGGGCGAGACCACCTCATTCTACATCTACCGTCAGATTTCTGAATATCAAGTCAGAGTCTCATCCCTTGCCCGAGGTCTGGGTTTCGGGGATGACCTTGAATATGCCGATGAGCTCACTCTGGGACGCTCGATAGTCAACCGCCAGACTTTCAAGCCATAAGAATTTGCGGATGCTTGTATAAAAGCTTACCTGGCAATGTTATTATCGATAGTTGAATCCCTGCTTCTGGCCGCGTCGCTCTGCGCCGACTGCTTCGCTGTCTCGACGTGCTCAAGCGTCACCCTTAAAGGAATATCCTGGAGAAAGATCCTTCCGATCGCTTTCGTGTTCGGAGTAGTTCAGACTGCACTTATGGCCCTGGGCTGGCTGTTCGGCGACATATTCGTCGGACATATTCATAAAGTCGCCAGTCTCATAGGATTCCTGCTGCTGCTTTATGTCGGCGGGTCGATGATTCTGGGAGCCGTGAAGAACGAGGACGAGTCTCGCGACCTGAACGGCCTCAAGAATGTCATCATCGGGGCCGTGGCCACCAGCATTGACGCTTTCACCGTCGGCATCAGCCTTTCCATGGGTTTAGTCCCTACCGGCAAGATGATGATGAACCTCGCCGCCGTCTTCATTGTGACCATGCTTTCCGTGATCGGAGGAATGTTCGGCGGTCAGAAAATCGGCCAGAGGTTCGGTCGTCCGGCGGAGCTGATCGGCGGCTCTGTCCTCATCCTCATCGGCCTGAACATCCTGCTGGGATTCATTTAGTTTTAGAGTCGTGGGACTAGGAGCGAAGCGACCGAAGGGGTTTCGGGGAAACCTTTCCCCGTGCCCCACCGGGGCTGTCGCAAAGCGACTGGGAGTGAATTAATATTTTATGGACTAAATTTTTTTAGTCCATAAAATATTCTTATTTTTGTGGACTGACTTCTCCGTAATGTCAGCGCATTGAAGTGGAACCTTTCCCACGCTCGGGCCGGGAATAATACAGGAAGAGTATGATCGCGATTTTCTACAGACAGAACGGCAAACTGTTGGTTTCCCAATCTGAAACGGAGCTTTCCAATCTGAAACGGGACAATGTCCTTTGGATTGACATCCTTTCTCCGTCCGGAGAGGAGAAACACACTGTGGATGAGTTTCTTGGAGAGGAAATCCAGAGCCGCGCGCAGGCTGAGGAGATTGAGAGTTCGTCACGTTTCTCCGAGACGGAGAACGCGATCTTCGCGAACACCAACTTCCTGATGCCGGGACCGGAGGACTATTCGATGGAGGCCGTCTCGTTCACTTTCGTCGGGAATTGTCTGACGACCTTGAGGGATGTTCCGCTGCGAAGCTTCACCGAGCTCCAGCGCAGGATAGTCGCGATGCCTCAGTCATATCCGAACGGCTACACGGTCTTCGCCAGCATTATGGACCAGCGTGTCGATCTGGACGCGGATATGATCGAGCTTATGAGCAAGGAGATCTCCCAGTACAGCAAGCGAATCAACCAGCAGGAAGACATCGACGAGGACTTCCTCTTGGACATCAACCAGTTGCAGGAGAACACGATGCTCGTGCGCGAGAACATCGTCGATAAGCAGCGGCTGATCTCCAATATGCTTCGCAGCGACAAGTACCCGAAGGATCTGCACAGGCGTTTCTCGGTTCTGCTCCAGGACATCAATTCCCTGATCAACCACACGAATTTCGGTTTCGAGAGGCTTGAGTACCTTCAGGACACGGTTGTCGGTCTTATCAACCTGGACCAGAACAAGATCATGAAGATATTCACCCTTGTGTCCGTGCTCTTGATGCCTCCGACCCTTGTGGCGAGCTTCTACGGGATGAACGTCCCTATGCCGCTGATGGACAAGAGCTGGATGTGGGTGCTGCTGCTCGGTGTGATGCTGCTGACGGTCGCGCTGGTGCTGTTCCTCTTCAAAAGGAACAAGCTGTTGTAAAATAATACCTTTTTCTTATTGTAAATCAGATGATTTTGCCTATCTTTGCACGCCTTTTGACCGGCCGTGCCGTGTTGGCGTGTCCGGTAGGGCGTAAAAATATTGTTAAACAACTAGTTATCTTTAATTACCATTATGGCAGAAGAAACACAGAAAGTAGCTGAGGAAGCTAAGGTAGAGGCTCCTGTACAGGAAGCGCCTAAGGCCGAGGCTCCGGCAAAGAAAACATCTCTCAACGCTTCAGTGGCGCCAGAGAACTTCGACTGGGACGCTTTTGAGGGCGGATCAGAGATTTACGGCGGCGAGGACAAGAAGTCCATCGAGGACGCTTATGACCAGACTCTCTCCAAGATCGTGGAGAACGAGGTCGTTGAAGGAACCGTTACCGCCATCTCCAAGAGAGAGGTTATCGTCAACATAGGTTACAAGAGCGAGGGTGTCATCCAGGCTCCTGAGTTCCGTTACAATCCAGACCTCAAGGTCGGTGACAAGGTTGAGGTTTACGTTGAGTCCGCAGAGGACAAGAAAGGCCAGCTCATCCTTTCCCACAAGAAGGCACGCGCCCTCAAGTCTTGGGACAGAGTGAACGAGGCGTTCAACAACGACGAGATTGTCAAGGGCTTCGTGAAGACCCGCACAAAGGGTGGTATGATCGTCGATGTCTTCGGCATCGAGGCGTTCCTCCCTGGCTCACAGATCGACATCAAGCCGATCCGCGACTACGATGCTTTCGTCAACCAGACAATGGACTTCAAGATCGTCAAGATCAACCAGGAGTTCCGCAACGTTGTGGTTTCCCACAAGGCTCTTCTCGAGGCCGAGCAGGAGCAGCGTAGGGCCGAGCTCATCAGCAAGCTTGAGAAAGGCCAGATCCTTGAGGGTACCGTCAAGAACATCACCAACTACGGAGTCTTCGTTGACCTCGGCGGTGTTGACGGTCTCATCCACATCACCGATCTGTCCTGGGGCAGGATCGACAACCCTGAGGAGGTTGTTTCCCTCGACCAGAAGATCAAGGTCGTTGTCAAGGAGTTCGATCCTCAGCAGAAGAGAATCGCCCTTGGCTACAAGCAGCTTACCCCTCATCCTTGGGACAACCTCGACGCCAACATCAAGGAAGGCGACGTTGTCAAGGGTAAGGTGGTTCTCATCGCCGACTACGGCTCTTTCGTCGAGATCGAGCCGGGCGTGGAGGGTCTTATCCACGTGTCCGAGATGTCTTGGTCTCCAAGACTCCACAGCGCGCAGGAGTTCCTCAAGGTAGGTGACGAGGTAGAGGCCAAGGTTCTCTCCATCGACCGTGAGAACAGGAAGATGTCCCTGGGTCTGAAGCAGCTCACCCCTAACCCTTGGGAGAGCATCCGCGACAAGTACCCTGTAGGCTCTGTCCACAAGGCTGTCGTACGCAACATCACCAACTTCGGTGTGTTCGCCGAGCCGGAGGATGGCGTTGAGGGACTCATCCACATCAGCGACCTTTCCTGGAACAAGATCAAGCATCCTTCAGAGCTCGTGGCTCCTGGTGATGTGATCGACGTTCAGATCCTTGACTTCGACGAGGCCAACCACAAGCTCAGCCTCGGTCACAAGCAGCTCACCCCTAACCCTTGGGACGCCATCGAGGAGAAATACCCTGTAGGCTCCGTTGTCGAGGGTACGGTTGCCTCCCTTACCGACAAGGGCGCCAACATCAAGCTTGAGGGTGACGACGAGGGCTTCGCGTTCAGCCGCGACCTCATCAAGGAGGACGGCAAGCAGGCAATCGTGGGCGAGACACTTCCGTTCAAGGTCATCGAGCTCAGGAGAAGCACCCGCAGGATCCTTCTCTCACACGTAAGGACATACGCTGAGGCCAAGGCCGAGAAGGTGGCCGTTGAGGCTGACAACACCAAGAAGGCGGTCAAGAAGATCAACTCCAACCTGGAGAAGACCACCCTCGGTGACATCAGCGAGCTCGCTGCCCTCAAGGACAAGCTCGAGAAAGGTGAATAATTTATGGATTTCACATTGACGGTGTTGGGCACGGCTTCGGCCAAGCCCGGCCCCGGAAGGAATCAGAGCGCTCAGGTACTTTCCGTACATGGGCGCTCATTTTTAATAGATTGCGGAGAAGGCGTGCAGACGCGTCTTCAGGAGTGCCGCATATCCCTGCTGAAGATAGACTCAATCTTCATCTCCCACATCCACGGCGACCACGTATTCGGACTTTTCGGCCTGCTTTCCACGATGGGAATGCTCAGCAGGATGTCGCCGCTGAACATCTACGCTCCAGTCAGCTTCGGCCCGATCCTGAAATTCTTCCTTTCCTACTACGGCGATGGCATCCCTTTCGAGATACGGCATATTCCTATGAATATGAAGGTTCCGGAGATGATCTACCACACCAAGTCTCTGGAAATCTACGCTTTCCCGCTGAACCACAAGATCGAAACCTTCGGCTGGCTGTTCCGCGAAAAGGAGCCTCAGATGAATGTCAAAAAATGGAAGATTGATGAATATGACCTCTCACTCACCGAGATCGGCGCGGTCAAGCGTGGCGAGGATGTGATCCGTGAATATCCTGACGGCACCACCGAGGTGCTGCCGTTCGAGGAACTGGGCTACAAACCGTATGTTCCTCGTTCCTTCGCCTATTGCAGCGACACGGCTCCGTTTCCGGAACTGTCTTCCTGGGTGAAAGGCGTGGACCTGCTCTATCACGAGACGACATACACGGCTGTGTTGGCGGACCAGGCTGCCCAGCGTCATCATTCCACGACTCTTCAGGCCGCGCAATGCGCGTTGGACGCAGGCGTGAAGAAACTCGTCATCGGGCATTATTCCTCACGGTGCAAGAACGTTTCCCAGTACGAGGCGGAATGCAGGAGCATATTTCCGGAGACGTATGCGGCCAATGACAGGGATGTCTTCGATGTCCCTTTGGTTAAATTGGACTGAGATGTTGTCAGATTGGGCTTATAGAGACCTTTCGTTGGCGAAAATTCATTATATTTACATTCTGTAGTCAGTAAGCGGCAAAACTTGCACCGCCGCGTATTTGACAAGGATCCTTAAAGATTGTAAATATTCAGATGAGAAAGGTTATTATATTCATAAGTATTGTTCTGTGTCAGGTGGCCGCTTGGGCACAGGGCACGCCTCAGGAACGGTATATTCAGAAATGGGCTCCGACCGCTGTCAGGGAGATGTACCGCAGCGGTGTGCCGGCCAGCATCACATTGGCTCAGGGCATTCTGGAGTCCCGTTACGGGCTCTCGCCGCTGGCCTCCGAAGGCAACAACCATTTCGGAATCAAGTGCCACAAGGATTGGAAAGGTAAGTCGATGCGCTACGATGACGATGCGAAAGGGGAGTGTTTCCGGGTCTATGACTCCGCGGACGAGTCGTTTCAGGATCACTCGGACTTTCTTCGCTACCGGGATCGCTACAAGTTCCTTTTCGACTTGAAGACAACTGATTACAAGGGTTGGGCTTACGGCTTGAAGAAGGCCGGCTACGCCACGGATCCCAACTATCCGGCGAAGCTGATAAAGTACATAGAGGACTACAAGCTTTATGAATATGACACAATGACTTCCGAGGAGTCCGAACGTCTTGCGAAGGCCGTGGAGAAAAAAACTGAGGTGGCTTCAGGGGATTCCAAAGTGGATTCCGGCAAGAAACCGGCTGCGGTTAGGAAAGATAAGGCGAAGAAAGACAGGAAAGCTCGTAGGACCAGAAGGAAACGTTCCAAGGAAGTGTCTGAACCTGATGTGATTCCGGCCTCACCATTGTCTCTTGAGGAGCCGAAAAGAATTGACAAGAGCGGGTTGGAGGTGTTCTGTTTCTCGTTGACCCGGGAGGCATATTCCCGCAACGGGGTTCCGTTCATCACCTCGGTGGAAGGGGAGACATATTCAAGCATCGCCCAGTCGTACCATCTTTATCTGAATGAATTGTTGAGATTCAATGATTTGACTCATTCCGAGGAACTCCTACCGGGTACGGTGGTTTATCTGCAGACGAAGAAGAACCAGTCCGAGAAGGGCCTTGACAAGTACATTGTGGGTGAGGACGATGAGTCTCTGCGTGACATCTGCCAGCGGTTCGCCGTGAAGATGTCCAGTGTGATGAAGATGAATGGCTTTCCGGCCGGTTATGAACCTCGCGAGGGTGACACGATCATCCTTCGCGGTAAGAAGATGAAGAAGTGATGAAGACTTGGAAACTGATAGTTCTGGTCGCCGCGTTGTTGGTGATCGTGATCTTGGGTGCGGTCGGCGGCCGTTGGTACGCCGGCAATCGTAAACCGAACTTCACTGGCAAGGCTGATCTGTATGTCCGTCCGCAGATGACTGTGGATGATGTGCTTGCGCAGATTCCCGACAGCATAGTCGTCAACCGTCACAATCTGTCCCGGGTCGTTAGAAAAGAGCTGGCGGACAGCGACTTGAAACCTGGGCATTATGTCGTGGAGAAAAACAAGCCGAGCGTCTATGTGGTCCGGATGCTGAAGAACGGCTGGCAGTCGCCCGTGAATCTGGTCCTTTCCGGCACTATGAGACAGAAGGGCAGGATCGCCCGCAAAATCGCCAACCAGATGATGTTGGACTCCGCCGAGGTCGCCGATGCGCTGAACGATTCGTTGTTGCTTGCCGGTTACGGTTTCACACCGTCCGATGTGTTCTCCCTGATCATTCCGGACACCTATCAGGTCTATTGGACGGCATCTATGAAGGACATCCTGGACAAGCAGAAGGCCGCTTACGATGCCTTTTGGACCGATGAGAATCTCGCCAAGGCCGAGGCTCAGGGCTTGACCCCGAAGCAGGTCTCGATCGTGGCCTCCATAGTGAAGAGCGAGTCGAACCATGCCCCTGAATATTCCTCAATCGCCGGTGTGTATCTGAACCGTCTGCATCAAGGAATGAGGCTTCAGGCCGATCCGACGGTGGCCTTCTGCTATGGTTACACCCTCAACAGGATTCTGCTCAAGCATTTGGAGTACGATTCCCCGTACAACACCTATCTGTATGAAGGTCTCCCTCCAGGCCCGATCTGTGTCCCCGACAAGCCGAGTCTTGAGGCCGTCCTGAATCCTGACCGCCACGGCTATCTCTATTTCTGCGCCAACGCCGCAATGGACGGCACCCACAAGTTCGCCGCCACCTATTCCGAGCACCTCCGCAACGCCCGCGAGTTCCAGCGCGCTCTCGACGCCCGCCGCGCCTCCGGCCGGTGATTCCTTGCCGCTCTATCAGGACAGTCCCCAAATATTATTGCATTTCCGCGGCTTTCTTCAAGTCCTCTTTGTCCGGTGTGAATATATGGTTCAGCACACCGACAGAAACAACTTTGGTCTCGCCATCGTATGTGATGGTACCAACACTGCAAACAAAGAAGTTATCGACTTTCAGCATATTATCGATAACTAATCCGCCCAATCCGGTTCCGATCATTGAACCGAACATAACCAGATCAGCATCACTTTCATCGCTTGACAGTTCTTCGGTCAGCACAGTATTCAAGACATCTTTCAACGCCTTGCAATGCGCGGCTTTGTCAGGACACGTGACAACGCATACACCTGCGATGATCACCAACACTAAAATAAACAACAGAAATTTTTTCATACGACTACACGTTTAAAATCAGTATTCAAAAGATTAGACTTCAGTTAAAAGAAACTCTCTGCAGAAAATCCCAAAAGCATATATTTAGGAACATGAAAAAAATAAGTTGCTTCAGATTAAGAGAAGATTTTCGAGGATAGATCTTTTTTTGAAGAAGGAGTGTGCCGGTGGCACATGACTGATGAGAAAAGAGATCTAGACCGAAAAGATTCCTTAAGATGATGCAGGTTATTTTTTTGAATGTTACTTAACCGCGTTTTATGTTAAATTTTGACAAAAATACGACTTTTCTGTGTGGAGTCAAGAAAGTTGCGTTAAATAGTTTATTCTCATTCGAGACCGCCTAGTTCTTCATCTGTCATAAGCCAGACAAAAACTGATCCTCGAATTTTGGTAACGTGTAAAATTCGAGGATCAGTTTTTGCTGGCTCCAACCGAAGTGAGAATCACTCCTTAGATCTCGCTGCCGGTGAACTGCCCGATGAAGTAGATCGCGCCGGTGCTGGATTCGCTAATGATGTAAACGAACGGTCTGTCGGCGTGGAACTCTACCTGGCGAGGCTCCGGGGCGAGGGCTGACATCGTCATAATCGCGGCGGTCGCGGCGGCGGCCTTGGTGCCCTCCTCGCTGACCTCTATCTTCGCCTTCTGGAACATCTTGGAAACGAACATATTCCCGTCAGCAAGCCTGCTGAAGTCGGCGCCTGGCTTGAACATTGTCGGCGCGCCGAGGCCGGCGATCACCTCGTTCAGCGGCTGCTCAACCTCGGTGGTGAACTTCGGCAGTTTCAGATCCACCTTGCAGTTCTCCATCTTGCGGCCAAGGTTCGCGATCTCCTTGGCGTTGACAACCCTCATCATGTCGTCGATCGACTTGCCTTCGTTCGGAAGGAGGACGGTCATCGCGAAGGAGCCGTTGCCGTAGGGGAGTCTGACGGCGGAATAGGTGCCGTTGGCGGTGTAGGAATATTCATCGTTCCTGTGCATCATCTTGACTTTCTTGATGTCGCGGGTGTAGCCTCTGAACGCCTCCACCTTCGTGTCTTTCGTCTGGAACCTCTCGGCCCACGGGCCGTTGAAGTAGATGGCGTTCATCAGGTAGGCCACGGCGCCCGGATCCACGTTGTCGATGATCCTCGGTATCATCCCTCCTGTGTGCTTTGAGCACCAGCCGTTGATGGTGTTCACTGTCTTCGGTGAGGTGAAGTCCAGATTCCGCACCTCGGTGCCGAACAGGTCGCCCACCGTCTTCCCGAACTCATTGTTGATCCTGTTGTCCTTGTTGACCGCCACGTAGTCCGCCACGTTCACGGTGACGGAAGGGTCGATGACACCGGCCTGCTTGACCAGAAGGCCGTAAATCTCGTTGATCTCCTCCATCGACGCGCCTGTCCATCCGAGCGTGTTAAGGATTTCCTGTCTTGTGTCGCCGTCCGCCCCGTTCGCCAGAATTGTCATAAGTCCGGTCACGCTGAGCGGGGAGATCACCCGTGAGTCCATCCCGTTGGTCTTATTGAACAGATTGATGGCGAATGTGTTGTTCTTCGCCAGAAGATCCCTTTGCGCGTCAGAAAGGATCAGATAGTCATTGTCAATCGCTTCCATATCACCTTTGCTTGCCACTCCCGTGTCGCTTTGTCCGCCCTTCTTCGCGGTGCCGCACGACACCATCATAATCACCGCCATGCCCGAAAGCACGACCCTTTTTGCATTCTTGTTCATCTCTCTCTCACTTTTCCCTGTCAGGCAGGCAATTGCCTTCCGTGAATATATTCATTAAAAGCGGCTATTGCCCGCCGCCCTAACTAACCAACTCCCTAAATCCAGCAAGAACCGTTCCTTGCATCACCTTCCCACAATATTCTTTATGAATATCCCACATTTGTTTGAGTTATAAAAAATGGATTTTCAAACCCAATAACATTCATTATGAATATCCCCATCTCTGTCTATGGTTGCCCATCCCATTCTCTTTTTAAGTGGGCAAAATTCAACCGGTTTTCTACCAGGGCTCTTGTCCCTTTGCTTGGTGTGTGTCTTTGCCTGATTTGTAACAAATTGTTTTATAGGTGATTGTGATTTTCTGGTAGTCAAAAATGGAGGGCAGGGTTTTCTATACGCCTGATTATTTGAGGGTGAAGATTCACATATTGGTTATCAACCCATTATGTAATCCTGCCCGTCAAGCATTCGTGCGATGGCCTTGGCGAGGCGCAGGTCGGGTTCCGTGAAATGGTTGCCGGGATTGATCTCGAAACAGTAAGGAATGGCTTGCCCTTCAAGTAGTTCCAGAATCTTGTCCGTGCATTCTCCCACACGACTCATCACAGGGTGCTTCGTTCCGCTTTCGTTGTCCCCGAGTGAAAGTGACACGAAATCCGGCCGCCTGACCATCGGATGCGAGACGGCATATTCAATGAACCCTGGGTACCAGAAAGAGGCTGAGCCGCAGGCGATTCTGACGAAGCGGTCTGTCTTCCAGGCGCTCCAGAGGGCAAAAAGTCCGGCCAATGAATATCCCGCCAAGGCGTTGTACAACGGTGGGGCCGGCAGTTTGGCCTCCGTTTCAGGCATAATCCTGTCCAGCAGTTCCGTCAGATACCGCTCCGCGTTTCCTTTGAATGATGGCTGCCCCTTGCGGACTCCCGGAGCCGTCCACGGAGTCAGCTCACCCTCGAAATCGAAATCATGAACCGACACCAGATTGAAGTTCGGGCAGCCGATCCGCCTGCACGCCTTCCAAACTTGGTGCCCGTCCCCGGCCACGGAATGAATATAAACCGTCGGAAGCGCTGTCTTGCCTCCGCTCCAGATTCTGATTTTTTCCATATCACCCGCAATTTACGAATAATATCTCGGAATCAATCCGGTCACAGAGCCTGTCAAAGTGATTGGAACTTGTTGAAGTGACGGGAGTTTCATGGTGGGAAAATTGCCGGATTATGTGTAAATTAGAGGTTGATTCGGTAAAGATTGATTCTTATGAAGAAAGTGCTTGTGATTTCGACCAGTCTCAGGCCGAGGAGTAATTCGGAGGCGTTGGCCGATGAGTTTGTCAGAGGCGCTCAGGAGGCTGGCAATGAGGTGGAGAAGGTGACGTTAAGAGGAAAGGACATACGTTTCTGCAAAGGCTGTCTGGTCTGCCAGAAGACCCAGGAGTGTGTGATCAAGGATGACGATGCTCCGGCGATCGTGCGGAAGATGTACGAGGCTGATGCCATCTGTTTTGCCACACCTATATATTACTATGAGATGAGCGGCCAGATGAAGACGCTTCTGGACCGTGCGAATCCTCTTTACACGATGGACTACCATTTCAGAGACATTTACTTCCTGTCGTCGGCCGCAGAGGACGATGTCGAGGCACCGTCACGGGCTATCACCGGACTTGGAGGCTGGATTGCCTGCTTTGAGCATGCGCATCTTGCTGGTACGGTATTCGCCGGCGGAGTGACCGGTATGGGTGAGATTGAAGGCCATCCTTCCCTGAAGTCTGCCTATCTTCTCGGCAAGTCAGTCAGATAGTCAGCCCGTCGCGCCACATAACGAGTTTTCTCAGGTTCAGCCTGCCTGTCTCAAGGAGATGCGTCAGAAATCGATCAGCATATCGAACTGGTCGCAGGCTCCGGTACGGTGTGCGAGATGTTTTGTGGAAGGAGAGATTCCGAAGAGTGGGGAATATGTCTTCACCTTCACTGTCTTGCCGTCTGGCATGAATTCCAGGATTCTTAGCCAGCCGTCTCCGCCGTTGCCTTCCCAACCACCGCCGGAAATCTGTACGTTGAACATCATCTGATGTACGTTCTTGCCGGCCGTATTCTTGTCCACACGGTAGGCCACAGCGTCCTCAAAATCGCCCGGTTTGCCGGTGTGTCCGCAAACGACCAACACCACGTTAGGGCTGACGGACACGAATTTGTCCCAGAAATCCTTCCCTGAGGTCTGAGGGGTAATCTTATAACTTGTGTTTTTAGTATATTCCGCTGAACGTTGCTTGAGATAGCTGTGGGTCATGGCGATGACCTTATGTCCACGAAACTTTTCACTTCCCGCGAGATCCCTTGCCCAGTCAAGAACATCCGGCCGTGGGGCGAACTCGGTTGTGATGACCAGGATGTCTCCCCAGTTCTTGTCGTGGAACTCAAACGCCGCGTTCTCCATGGAGATGTCCCCGTTGCGGTTCGGAAAATCAGCGACGAGGCAGTCACGCCAGCACGAGTTGCGCTCGAAAGGGAAATATTCAGGAAGTTTGGTCCGTCCGTTTTCGGACTTCTGATAGCCATAATCGTGGTTTCCACCGGAGATGATGTACGGGACTTTGCCGTCAAGCCTCGCCATCGAACGTGAAGCGGATTCCCACATCTCCCGGCTTGTCTGGTTCAGCATCTTGCGGTTCATCGTGATGTTCTCGTTTTGCTCGACCATGTCTCCCGTACAGAGCACAGCCTTGATGTTCAGATGCTCCACATTGTCCGCGATCCAAGCTGTGCAGAGCTCGAAGATCGGTTGGTTGATGTCGTACTTGGTGTAGCCCTGCGGGTCCCCGAGGATAATCATCGAGAATGAGTCCTCGTTCTCAAGATTCTGACGGTCGGCCCTGTTCTGCGCATGAACGGAATATGCCCCTGATGCCAGCAGGCATGCTGCCAGTAAAAATTGAAGGTGCTTTCTCATATTGTCTATCATTGGTATTCTTGTATTCTCTACAGTGGTTTGAAGGCAAAGTTACATCTTTTTTTCGGATGATTGTTCCGGAAAATGTCTTATATTCGCTGAAAAACCAAGGCGAGAGAATGTTTTACGTCAGTGATCTTCTCGGCAAATAACGGCCTGCGGACACGAGTCGATTAAATTATAGGAATATGTTCGGATATCATCAAAGTCACATCCTGTCTTTATTCTTGTTGCTTGTGACAATTTCGTCGCCGGCGCGGGAAGTGGATGTGAAAGTTGCCCAAAGGGAGAGAGCGGCCACTGAAAAGGAACTGCTCCGGTTCAACTTTGGCTATTCCACCAACGAATACGGCCTGATGGAGGTGACCTGGCATCATTTTCTGAACCGGTACGTGGCCCTTGGCGGAGGCGTGTCGTGCGGAGTGGGCTTTATGGGGAAGAATATGCCGAGCGGCTATATCGCTGATTCTGACTATGATCGGTGGCAGATGACATCTGGCGAGGAGGATGAATGGAATATAGACGCACTGGCTCCGAAATTTCTGTTTTCGGGAATATTCAAGACTCCGGATCTGCTGGAGTCCGGGCGTTGCCGGATCGCTTGCCTTGTGGAAACGGGGGCTGTCTTCGCGATACCTTTCTCAAGGAGAGAGGTGCTTCTGTCCAACGAAGCCGGTGACACGAATACTGAATATGTCCGTGGCTGGGGTGGGCGCAGCGTCTTTTGGCAGTGCCGCGGCACGATCCTGTTCTCATTCAGTGATTGGGGAATCGGCCTGAGTTATTCGCTGAACGACATTGATATGTACTCCAGCGTCAGAAACTTGAGCTATAACGGAACTGATTTCTACGATTTCTATCCTAAGAAAAGAGCCCTTTACCACACTTTCGGGCTGACGCTGTCATATTCATTCTGATCATTATGTCACTTCCTGTTTTGCGGTCACTTAGGGGGCGGCATATAAGTTTTTTCATCATAATATATGCAAGGTTTTACAAGTTTTACATTTAGTAAGTTGTGACTTTAAAATATGATGTTATGAAAACTATGATCAGACTTGTAACCATTGCCGCTTTATCCTTGGCGGTGTATTCCTGCGCCATTTCCAATGACAGTGACTTCTTGGGTTATGCCCCCGGGATGAACGAAACTGCTGAAGCGATGACCGGTGGTGACCGTTTCGACAAGATCGCCGAGAATCCGTTTGTCAAGACAAAGGATCAGAATGTCTCCACGTTCTCCATCGACGCTGACGGGGCATCGTACACCATAATGAGGAAATATGTCAAAAACGGCTGGGCTGTCGAACCAGCGTCCGTCAGGATAGAGGAGTTCCTGAATTATTTCACGTTTGATTATCCGGAACCGACCGGATCTGACCTGGTGGCGATCAATGCCGAGACAGGGCTTTGTCCTTGGAATAAGGAGCATAGGCTCCTCAGACTCGGACTGAAAGGTAAATCTTTGAATGACAATGTACTTCCGGCTTCGAACTATGTATTCTTGGTCGATGTGTCCGGATCGATGAGCTCAAAGGACAAACTTGAGCTCCTCAAATCCTCTTTGGTCACACTTTTGGACTACCTTCAGCCGGAAGATCGGATTTCCATTGTGACATATTCCGGAGCTGTCCGCAAATTGCTTGAGTCGACTCCTGTCAAGGATGCCGCTAAGATCAAGGCGGCCATTGGAAAATTGAGCGCTTCGGGTTCTACGGCCGGCGGAAAAGCGATCGAGATGGCTTATGAGGAAGCGTTGTCCAATTATATTCCTGATGGCAACAACCGTGTCATCCTTGGCACGGACGGTGATTTCAATGTTGGAGTGACAGATTCTGACGCTCTTACCGAACTGGTTGAAGGCTATGCTCGTAAGGGAATATACCTGACAGCCTGTGGCTTCGGTTCCGGCAACCTTAACGATGCGATGATGAAGAAGATTTCCGTCAAGGGCAATGGCACCTACCAGTACATTGATTCCGAGGAGGAGATGGCCAAGGTCTTTGTTCAGGAAAGATCAAAGTTCGTTTCCGTCGCCAACGACACCAAGGTTCAGGTCACATTTGATCCGGATATGATTGAAAGTTACCGTCTTATCGGTTATGAGAGGCGCGTGATGGACAACAAGGATTTCGAGGATGACTCTAAGGATGCCGGGGAGATCGGTGCCGGGCAGACTATCACAGCTCTCTATGAGATTGTACCTACAGAAAACTATAAGGATGGCGAAAACTGCTGCAAGTTCGACTGCCGTTACAAGAAATCTCTTCTGGACACTGAGAGTCAGGCGCTTTCGGTTGACATAAAGGTGGCCGAGGGACAGATGTCCTCGGACCTGTCATTCGCTTCGGGAGTCGCCGCTTACGGACTGGCGCTTCTTGGTTCTGAATATAAAGGTGACGCTACCCTTGAGATGGCTTCGGAACTTGTGAAGTCAGGACTCTCTTTCGATCCTTATGGCTACAGAGCCCAGCTTCTTGATCTTATCTCAAAGGTTAAGGTGAGCGAGAAGTGACCGTTATTCCAACCAACCTTCCGGGTACTGCATCGTGACGCAGTGGAGGCCGCCGTGGCCGGAGAGGAGAGGACGGCAATCGATGACGATTACTTCTCTGTCCGGGAACACTTCCTGAAGTCTGGTGCGTGCGACCTCATCGAGCTCTGAACCGGAGCCCGGCACGAGGACCGCTCCGTTGATGATCAGAAAATTGGCGTAGGATGCAGGGAGCGGATAATCGTCCAGGAACATCTGCTCCGGCTTCGGGAGCGGAACGAGCCTGTACGGCTTCCCATCCGGCGTACGGAAGGACTGAAGCTGCGCTTCCATATTCATTAAAGACTCGTAGTCAGGATCTTTCGGATTGTCGCTTTTTAGGTAGGCGATCGTCTCCGGGTCGCAGAAACGCGCCAGAATGTCGATGTGGCTGTCCGTGTCGTCGCCGGAGAGGCTGCCGCTGTCCACCCAGAGCACACGCTTGAGGCCGAACGCCTGCTTGAGCTCACCCTCGATTTCCTCTTGGGTGAGATATTCATTCCTGTTGTCACTGCAAAGGCATTCCGAGGTGGCCATAAGGGTGCCGGCCCCGTCGGTGTCGATGCTGCCCCCTTCCAGGACGAACGGACGCATATCCACGCACATCACCTCGTCGGCGAATGCCCTGTCAAAGAATATCTTCTTGGTGATTCCGTTGTCGAAATTCGAGGCGAACTTGAGGCCCCAGCCGTTGAACACGAAGTCGTAAAGGTACTTCTCCCCATTGTCGCCATAAACCGCGATTCCGCCGTGGTCGCGCGCCCAGGTGTCGTTGATGGGGCATTCCTGAAACTGGATCTTGGAAGTGTCCACGCCAATCTCGTTCAGCCTAACCGTGGCGGCCTCGATGTTGGCCGTCACCAGCAGCACCTTCTCGAAGCGCAGTATCGCGGAGATGATCCGTCCATAGCATTCCTGCACCTTCTCCAGTTCGTACCAAGGTGTCGTCTCGTCAGGCCAGGTGAGCATCACCCCGCTCTGTCTCTCCCATTCAGCAGGCAGTCTCATATTCATTTCAGTTTATTATATGCAAAGATATTGTTATTTTTGTGAACAGCGAACAGGAGTAAGGTATAAGCTATGAAATTTCGTTTGGAATCGACATACAAGCCGTCGGGGGATCAGCCGGGGGCGATCGAGGGGCTTTGCGAGGCTCTGAGTCAGGGCGTGGGGGACGTGACGTTGCTGGGCGTGACAGGGTCGGGAAAGACCTTCACTATGGCGAACGTCATCGAGAAACTTCAGAGGCCGGCGCTGATTCTCAGCCACAACAAGACGCTGGCGGCGCAGCTTTACGGGGAGTTCAAAAGCTTCTTTCCGTCCAACGCCGTTGAATATTTCGTCTCATACTACGACTATTATCAGCCTGAGGCTTATCTTCCGACAACCGACACCTACATCGAGAAGGATCTCAGCATCAACGACCAGATCGACAAACTGCGCCTCAGCGCCGCCTCGGCCTTGATGTCAGGGCGGCGGGACGTGATCGTGGTCTCCAGTGTGTCCTGTCTTTACGGCATCGGCAACCCGGAGGACTTTCACGCGCAGTCGATTCTGGTGAAACGCGGTGAGCAGCGCAGTCTCACACGGCTTCTTTACCATCTGGTTGACGCGAACTACAGTCGTACTGAAGTTGATTTCAAAAGAGGTACCTTCAGGGTTCGTGGAGACACTGTCGATGTCTTTCTCGGAGGTTCTGACGAGGCCGTGAGGATTGAGTTTTTCGGTGACGAGATTGATTCCCTTTCGCTGATCGATCCGCTGACCGGGGCGCACATTGAATCCTTGGATGAGGTTCCGATCTTCCCGGCCACGAACTTCGTGACCACGAGGGAGCGCAGCATCAAGGCCGTGAGTATGATCCAGGACGATCTCAAGAAGCAGGTCGATTACTTCAATGAGATTGGCAAGGGGTTGGAGGCCAAAAGGTTGCAGCAGAGAGTGGAGAACGACCTTGAGATGATCAAGGAGATGGGCTACTGCCCGGGCATCGAGAACTACTCCCGCTATCTGGACGGCCGTCAGCCGGGTCAGAGACCGTTCTGCCTCATCGACTATTTCCCGAAGGACTTCATCACGTTCATTGACGAGAGCCACGTCACGATTCCGCAGATCAGGGCGATGTACGGCGGCGACCACGCGCGAAAGTCTGTCCTTATTGAATATGGTTTCCGACTTCCTGCTGCCTCGGACAACCGACCTTTGACCTTCGATGAGTTCAACTCTATTACCGGTCAGAAGGTCTATGTCAGCGCCACACCGTCGGACTATGAGCTGGAACGCTCCGACGGCCTTGTGGTCGAACAGGTTGTGCGGCCTACAGGCCTGCTGGATCCTCCGATCGAGGTGCGTCCGACCAAGAATCAGGTCGATGATCTTGTCGAGGAGATCCGCAAGAGAGCCGAGAAGGACGAGAGGGTACTCGTCACGACCCTGACCAAGAGGATGGCCGAGGAGTTGACCGACTATCTGGACAAGATCGACATCCGGGTGCGCTACATCCATTCCGATGTCGATACCGGCGAGCGTGTCGAGATCATCGAAGACTTCAAGAACGGCCTCTTCGATGTTTTGGTCGGAGTGAACCTTCTGCGTGAGGGACTGGATATTCCTACAGTGTCGCTTGTGGCGATCCTGGACGCTGACAAGGAGGGCTTCCTCCGCTCGGGAAGGGCGTTGACCCAGACCGCCGGGCGAGCCGCAAGAAACGTCAACGGCCTTGTGATAATGTATGCCGACACGGTCACCGAGTCGATGGATCAGACCATCCGCGAGACCAACCGCCGCAGGACGAAGCAGATTGAATATAACAAACTCCACCACATCACCCCGAAGCAGGTTGATGTCAAAAGGAATATACTCGTGTCCGAACTCTACGGCGAGTCGGAGAAGGCAGTCAACCCTCGTGTCAAGAACGGTCCGAGCGGAAGGGTCAGCGCGGCGGATTCGGTTTCGGATCCGACGTATATTCCTAATCCAAGCGAGCTTGGACGTGGCACTGTCTCCGTCGGGCTTGGACATGATTCCAAGAGGGAAGGCAACACGGCCTATGTCGATGGCTTTGTCAAGGCTGACCTTGCCGCCGTGCTTCAGGATCCGGTGATCAGGTCGATGAGCCGGGAGCAGATCCAGAAGACCATCGCGGAGGACAAGCGCAGGATGGAGAAGTCCGCGGCTGACCTGGACTTCAGCGAGGCTGCGCGCTACCGCGACGAGATGTGGGCTCTGCAGGAATATCTGAAGGTCTGGAAGGATTGATTTGTCCGGTCACTTCGACAGGCTTTACGCCCTGTTGACTTTCGTCACGTGCTTGAGCGTCTTGATCTGGGATATGACCTTGTCGAGCTCCATGTTGGACGGCACAGAGATTCTCATCGTGATTTCGTAGGTGCCGCTCCTGCGGTTCTCGTTGACGTTGAATGTCCTCAGAGAAGCCTTGAACGTGTTCACGATTTCGGTGATCTGACCGATCACGGAGGACTCCATGTCCGCGATGATCTTCAGCGAGCTCTGGAAACTGCCGCCGGCAGGGGAATCCGCCCATTTTACTTTCTGGATCCTGTACGGATAGGTGCTGATCAGGCGTGCCGCGTTCGGGCAGGAGATTCTGTGGATCTTGATCCCCTCTGTCCTGGTCACGAACCCGAACACATCGTCCCCGAACACGGGATGGCAGCACTTGGACATCTTGTAGTCCAATCCCTTGAGGTCACGTGCGTTAAGTACAAGGATGTCATCCGAGGAATGTCTGTTTCCCCAGTCGGCCGACCTTGTCTCGATCCTTTCCGCCTCGGCCTCCCTTGCCGCCTCGATGGCTTCCGCGGCGATTCTGTCCCTGTCGAGGATGTAGTTCTTCACATCGTTCACATCGACATCCCCGTCAGCCACCGCTGCGTAGAACGAATTGAGGGTGTTATATTTCAGCCTTTTCAGCAATTCAGCGACGACATCGTCCGGAAGCTCCAGCTTCCAGTTCTTCAGGCGCCTTCCCAGAAGCTCCTTGCCTTGCGCCGCTTTCTTATATTCCTCCTCATTGAGCTCCTGCTTGATGCGGTTGCGCGCCTTGGAGGTCACGACGAAATTCAGCCAGTCAGAGGACGGCTTCTGGTTCTTGCCGGACATGATGTCCACCACATCACCTGTCTTGAGTTTTTCCCTGATGGACACCGCCTTACCGTTGATGCGTCCGCCAGCGCAGCGCACTCCCAGTCCTGAATGAATATTAAAGGCGAAGTCCAGCACGGTGGCTCCGGCCGGCAGGATCCTCAGCTCACCCGATGGCGTGAACACGAATATCTCCTTGGAAGGCGGCTGCGGAAGCTCGTCCGGACTGCCTTCGTGAGGATGCTCAAGGGCGTAACGCACGGATGTCAGCCATTTGTCCAGCTGCGCCTCGTGCTTGATGCCCTTGTAGGACCAGTGTGAGGCCTGTCCGTTCTCCGCCTCGTCATCCATCCTTTTTGTCCTGATCTGAACCTCAAGATAGGCACCGCTCTTGTTCTTGACCGTGATGTGCAGGGACTCGTAACCGTTCGGCTTAGGGTTCGTCACCCAGTCGCGCAGACGTTTGGTGTCGGCCTCATATTCCTCGGTCACGTATGAATAGACTTTCCAGCAGAGGTCTTTCTCCGTCTTGGCATCAGGCTCGCAGTCAATGATGAAACGGATGGCGAAGACGTCATACACCCCCTCGAACGGCACTTTCTGCTTCTGCATCTTCCTCCAGATTGAATATGCCGTCTTGGTCCTGATCTTCAGCTTGTAATGGATCCCGTCATCGGAAAGGGTCTTCTTGAGCGGTTCTATGAACTCCTCGGTCAGCCTTATGCGGTCTCTTTCCGTGGCTTTCAGCTTGTTGGTGATGGCGCGGTACTGCTCCGGCTCGGCGAAACGGAAGTAGATGTCCTCCATCTCGCTCTTGATGTTGTAGAGCCCAAGTTGGTGTGCCAGAGGAATGTACAGCATCAAGGTCTCCAGAATCTTTTTCTCCCTGGAAGCCTTAGGAAACATCTCCAGATGCCTCATCACCTCCAGCCGGTCGGCGATCTTCAGGACAGTCACACGAGGGTCTGTCGAATACTGTACTATGAGTTTCTTGTAGCTTTCGGCCTCCAGCCGGGTGTCCTTAGGCTTGATGGTCGCGATCTTGTTCAGTCCATCAACCATCTTATAGACGTCCTCCGGGAATCCGCCTTTCGGTTCCGGTCCCTGGTCTTTAGATTCCGGCCCCTGAGCCTGCCGAAGGGCCGTACCATCCAAAGGCCTTTCCGCGCGCAGATCAATCTCCGGATGCTTTCTGGTCGCCTCGTGGAGGAACACCGCCGCCACGCAGTCCGCCGGCAGACCGATCTCGTCCGCCGCGATCAGCGCCACGTTGACCGGATGCTCGATGAAGGGGTGTCCGTTGCCACGCGTCTCGTCGGCCAGCGCCGCCGAAGCTATAGCGTACGCTTTGTCGATGAGAGCCTGTCCGCCCTCATCGTACTGGGGAAATCTCTGATGAATCGTGTCCATAGCAAGTCCGTTTTACGCCCGAGGGCATCATTCCTCTCAAAAATACAAAATTTCTTCAAATAAGACACTGTTTTGCCTTCTTTGTTTGGCCCGAGGTCCGGCAAGGTGGTAAATTTGCCGGTAAATTTTCACATGAATTGGTAAATATCAGGTAGGTGCTGATATTTACCACCTTGTGTTATTTGATGTTACAAGACCCATGACTATCTTTGACGCACTTTTTCGTCCTGCGAGAATAATCAAACCCAAATATTTTATGAGAAGACAAAGAATATTCATCATGCTGTCCGCTGTGTCCCTGCTGCTTGTCGGCTGTGCGAACTACGACTCGGACATCAACCGGATTGACGAGGAGCTTGACCGGATCGAGAACACACGCATCAAGTCTCTTTCAGAGCAGATTGACCGGATCAACGTCTCGCTTCCGGAACTGGAGCGGACCGACAAGGATCTCAAGGACATGATCAAATCCTTGGAAGGCACCGCCGGCGACCTTCAGAAGGCCATCGCGGAGAACGGGACGAAGATTGAGGCTGTGAACGCGGATCTCGCGAAGGCGCTGGATGAGCTCCGGAACACTGACACCAAGGACAAGGAGGAGGTCATGGCCGCCTTGACGGCAGCCAAGGCCGAAATTATCGCAAGACTCGACGCCATGAAGACCGAGGCGGAGAAAAAGCTGGAAGCCGTGAACGGCACGATCGCGGCGCTTCAAGAGAAGGACACCCAGCTGGAGAAAAAGATCTCAGATCTTAAGGACTACGCCGACAATGTCCTCGCCGAGGCCAAGGAGCATGCCGACAAGGGAATCGCCGGCGCTAAGGATTGGGCATTGGCAACGTTCTCCACTCTAGAGAGCCAGAAGGCTATAGAGGAGGACATCGCCTCCCTAAAGGGGAGCGTTGAGGGTCTGAAGGCCTCTGTGGCCGATCTTGAGAAGAGGCTCACGGAGAAATTCTCCAAGGATCTTGAGACGGCCGTCGCAGGTCTGGATTCCAAGATCTCGGAGCAGGTGACAGCACTGACTGCGGCCTACACCAACGCCATCTCTACAGCCAAGACAGAGATCGAGACAGCCTACACAGCCGCGATCAAGTCCGCGATCGAGAATCTGGAGGCATCCTTGAAGGATTGGGTCAACGAGACGCTGACTGGCTACAGCACCATTGCGGCCACGGAGGCCGGAATCGCTGCGCTGAAGGACGATCTCGAGGGACAATTGTCCGGCCAAAAGGCATATCTTGAGGGCCTTTTGACCTCCTTGTCGAATGACATGACGAAGAACAACGCCGAATTGAAGAAACTTGTGGACGCCAACGCCAAGGCCATAGAGGCTAACAAGAAAGCCATTGAGGAGAGTGCCAAGAAGATCACTCAACTGGAGAGCGACCTCGCCGCCGCAAAGACAGAGATCAAGACCGCCTATGAAAAGGCCATCAGCGACGCTGTCAGTGCATCCGAGGGCAAGCTGACCAAGGAAATCACAGACAGGATCGCCGAGGTGAACAAGTCGATTGATGACAAGGTGACAAAGGTTCAGAATGCCGTTGATGCCCTGACCGTCAAGGTTGCCGACCTCGAGAAGAGCGTTCAGGCCATCAGCGCCGACCTCACCGCCCTGAAGAATTCTGTGAAGGACCTGGAGGACAGGCTCAACGCCCGCATCCAGTCGATTTCCTACATCCCGACTTATGCCGACAGGGTTGAGGAAGTCTATTTTACTATTGGTAAACTCAGCTATATCAAGGATCTTACCCTTCTGTTCGAAGTCATGCCTCACGACATGGCTCAGAAGATCACCGTGGATCAGGTGTCCGGTCAGGCAACTTACCCTCAGACAAGGGCCGCGAGCCTCACATCGTTTAAGGTGAAGAGCGTCTCCGGTGATGCTGACGGAATCCTTACTGTTGTCATTGATCCGATAGAGTTCCTGAATAATGACCATTACAAGTCTCCCACGATGAGTCCGGCCGCGATCAGGGTCGCTGTGTCCGACTCCAAGAACGGAGTGAGCGTGGCCTCTGAATATATCTCCGTCGATCCGAAGAAGTACAATATATACATGTCCTACACGACCACCACCGGTAACGAACTCAAGCGGGATTGTTATACTGTCACTGATAATGACAATAAAAAAGTTAAGACCGTGTCTTCCCGGAATTCAGAAACGGGAGAATGGACGATGAGTGTTCCGTATGGACCAAGCTCTGGTAATAAGGCCGGCAAGATTGACTTCAGAATGTGGTATAATTATTACATGGGTGATATTAGAGTTCTTGACAACTCCTTGGAGAAGATATCCTTCAAGTGGGCCTATCCTTATTATTTCCTTAAGGATGCCACACGTATGTTTTTCAAGTGTACCAATCTGAAGGAAGCCGACTTGAGTGGTTTGGCATCCGATAATGTCACAAGCATGGAAGAGATGTTTATCGGCTGTACCAAACTTGAGGTTGTCAATCTGTGGAACACGCACAAGGATAATTTCATGGAAAATGTGACGAAAACGCAGAAGATGTTCCAAGGCTGCTCACGCCTGAATAAGTTGACCCTCCCGAGGAAGGTCAAAACAGAAAAACTTGAGTCAATGTTTTACATGTTCGATGGTTGCTCATCGCTGACCGCTCTTGATCTGTCAGCTTGGAATCTGAATAATGTGAAAGATATGGAATCATTGTTCAAGAATTGTTCTGGCCTGACGAGTGTTGCTTTGCCGAAAGTGACCTCGAAGAAGATTCAATATATGCAAAGAATGTTTAGCGGCTGCTCTTCTTTGACAAGCATAGACCTTTCCGGCTGGAATGTGGAGAATGTGACAGAGATGGGAGATCTGTTCTATGGCTGTTCCAACTTAAAAGCTCTCGACTTGTCCGGTTGGACTCCGAGAAGTCTGACAAAAATCTCTAGGATGTTCTTAAATTGCACAAGTCTGGAAAACATCAACCTGTCTGGCTGGAATTTGGAGAATATGACAGAAATTCAGTATATGTTCTCCGGTTGCACCAGTTTGAAGACTGTTGATCTTTCCAATTGGAAAACTCCAAAGTTGTCTGTATTAGGCAGATTGATCAATGGGTGCGGGAGTTTGACTTACGCCAATCTTTCCGGTTGGGATGTTTCTTCACTGTACAAAATTGATGTGTATCCATTTTCTGGCTGTGTGAATCTGGTGACTCTTGACCTGTCTGGATGGAATCTGGACAATACAATTGTCGATAGACGCTTATTCGAAAACTGCAATAGTCTGAAGACAGTCCGGATGGTCGGTTGTTCCCAGACAACGGTCGACAAGATTAAGAAAGTCCTGCCAAGTGGAGCCACAGTCGTGACCAAGTAGGAAAGTACAACCCATAAACTCGCTCCGGGCTGGTTCTGACGGAATCAGTCCGGATTCATTATGTGGGCTTGCATTCTTTTTTGTATTTTTCCTCTAAAAAAACTGTTTCTTTCTTATGGGGCGGGCGTAAAAATCGCAGATTTTTTATGTAAGTTTGTAAAATGATTTATTAGAAGAGAATGCCAATGGACATGTACCTGCTCCTGTCTTTCGCATCCGGCGTGGCCATCACCACGCTGGCTTTCATCTTGCTTCTCGTCAGGATTGAACCGGACGAGGAAAGCCGGAAGATCCGTTTCGCAAGGGCGATACTTGCCGCAAGTTATTTTCTGCTTGCTGTCCCTGACTGGCTGAACATCTACGGACTGAATGATTCCGAAGACATAGCCGCCGCCACGATCGTCTCGGTGTCCATTCAGTCCTTGCTGTTCACTTTCACGCTGATAACGATGATCCGGCCATCTCTCGTGACGATGCGAAGGATATTGATCAACGTGGCTCTCGTGGCCGTCGGTTCGCTCTGCTTTCTTGTCGTGGATTCGTTGGCTGGCTCGCCGATAGTCACATGCGTGGCGGTCGCCGCTGTCATTGTCCAGCTTATTCTTTACTCGGCGTTGTTCCAAAGATGCTACAAAAAGTTCGTCAGGCAGGTCAAAGACTATTATGATGAGGAATATGAACGGCCGCTCCGTTGGGCGAGGAACAGCTTTATCGCTGCCTTGACGGTCGGGGTGTCCGCACTGTTGTCCCTTACGGTACCGCAGCCGGTCTATAATGCCTTCATGTGCTGCTACATAGCCTTCTACGTCTGGTTCGCCAGCCGCTTCATCAACTACATCATCCGTTCTGACTATTATCTCCCTGCTGTGAAATCGTCTCCTGATGAGGCCACCGGACTGAAATCGGAACTGGAAACGATGGTGTCGGACTCTGAATTCAACGTTTCGGAGGAACTCATGAGCAGACTTAAGGCATCGTTGGATGAATATGTGGCCTTGAAGGACTACCTGAACCCTGAACGTGACAGAAACTACATCATCGAGCGTAGCGGTGTGGATCCCCGGTTCTTCCGCTGGTACTTCCAGAATGTGATGGTGCAGGACTTCCGTGTCTGGAGAGCCAACCTGAGGATCGAAGAGGCGAAGAGGATAATCATGGCAACTCCGGACGTCTCGATGAACGCTCTTGCGATGAGACTCGGCTTCGGAACGTCCCAGAATTTCTACCATCATTTCAAGAAAGTGGTCGGCCAGACTCCTACGGAGTTCATGGAAACTTGTGGGACGAATCGGCCTGAATAGTAAATCTGTTGGTAAATCACGCTTACGGGGTGGTAAATTTCATGTCTTAAAGAAATTTACCACCCTCATTGTTTTGACCTTACCGCATCGTTGAGTACTTTTGTCCAACCGGAGCTTAGTGGAATTCTTGCCGAAATATTATATACTTTCATTAGACTTCCCACTGAGTAAGCGTTAAAAAATTAGTTGGCAATCAAAGATCACCAAGTTATTTTTTTAGGATTACTGAAGAGGGATTGTATTCAATGATGATAACAGAAGAACAGATCTACATGGCGCTTTGCCTCACCTCCGTTGTGGTTTGCATGACGGACGCTGTTCTTCTGCTATGCATGCGCCGGTTCCTCCGGGAGATGGACAGGAAACTCTACCGCCCGGAAAGATACATCAGCGCGCGGTACGCCCTCGGGGTGGCTTTTCTCATCATGGCAGTGATGACAGCGGGACTGTTGTTCCGAGGGCTGGCGGCTCCGTCGGAGAAATTCTTCTCGATAGGCAATCTGGTGATCAGTTCCTCCCAGGCGCTGCTGTTCACGATCGCGACCCTGGCGTTGCTCAATTCCCGCCTTGTCCGGCGGAACGTCATTCTTTGGAGCTGTCTGCCGATCGCGCTGTTCGTCGTAGTCCATTTCATATTCATAGAACATGATGAGATAGGGCGGGGAATATGCTACTGCTTCTTCACATTCTATGTGGTGCAGCTGATCCTCTACACGGTGGTTTTCGCCTTCGAGCGGAAGGAATATATTCATAAACTGAAAGTCAACTGCACGGCGGAAGAGTTCGGGAAGTGCCGGAACAATGGGGTGACGTGGATCTTTGTGTCCGCCCTGCTCGTCGGCATCCTCGCGCTTGCCTCCTATTTCTTCACCCAGTACTGGCAGCTGTCGGTCTTCGTCTTCACCTACACGGTGTTCTACACGGCAGTGACGGTCTATTTCCTGAAATATGCCGGGAAGAGCGCCGAGATCGAGAGCATCACGGCTGATGACAGGGATTTTTAGTACTCTTGATGTTTTTTTGCTAACTTTGCAAGGTTGTGGCCGCCGAATGTGGAGGTGGCGCGACCAGTAAAGGAACATCATCATGAGCATCTTGAAAGTGGGAATGGTGCAGCAGAGCTGCACGACAGACATAAAGGCGAACATCGCCAAATTGACTGAGAACATCTGTGAATGCGCCGCCAAGGGCGCTAAACTGGTTGTGCTCCAAGAACTTCACAATTCGGTGTACTTCTGCCAGACCGAAGACGCGTCGCTCTGCGACCTGGCGGAGACAATCCCTGGACCTTCCACTGAATATTTCGGTGACCTTGCCAAGAGGCTCGGGATCGTGCTTGTCCTCTCGCTTTTCGAGAAGCGGGCTCCGGGACTTTACCACAACACGGCTGTCGTGATCGAGAAGGACGGAAGCATAGCGGGCAAGTACCGCAAGATGCATATTCCTGACGATCCTTGCTTCTACGAGAAGTTCTATTTCACACCGGGGGATCTGGGCTTCAGGCCTATCCAGACTTCGGTGGGGAGCCTCGGCGTGCTGGTCTGCTGGGACCAGTGGTACCCTGAGGCAGCAAGGCTCATGGCTCTGAACGGTGCACAGTTGCTGATCTATCCTACCGCCATCGGTGGGGTCGGCACGGATTCCAAGGAGGAGCAGCAGACCCAGAGGCAGGCCTGGCAGCTTGTCCAGAGGGGCCATTCGGTGGCCAACGGGGTTCCGGTCGTCACCGTGAACCGTGTCGGACACGAGGATGATCCTTCCGGGAACACCATCGGACTGGATTTCTGGGGATATTCATTCGCCACTGGGCCGCAGGGGGAGATCCTTGCGCAGTTCGGGACTGATGAGGAAGGTGTGAAGGTGGTTGACATCGACATCGACCGCACTGAATATGTCCGCAGAGGGTGGCCATTCCTCCGTGACCGCCGGATCGACGCTTACGATCCGATACTTTCCCGTTACGGAAAGTAGGCGCATCATTCTGTCGAAGTGACCATTATCCCAAGATATAATTAAGATTCCGTCCCTGTTATTTCTCTCTGATACCAACAAATAGGGATGCGGAAACGATTGCATACGAATAAATATTTGCATAACTTTGTATCAAAACGAAGTTTAACAAATATTTATTCAATCATTCAATGCTTATGGAATCAGAAAAGACAATGAAGGCGGTCGGCCTTAGGTTTCTGATTCTTTCCTTGTGCGCCTTGCTGTCGGTTATCGGCTTCGAGGACATCGCCTCCGCCCAGACCAATCAGGGCAAGAGCGCGTCGTCCGGGGCTCCGAGTAACCCAAGGATCACGATCAAGGGACGAATCACGGATGACCACGACGAGCCTCTCCCCGGAGCCAATGTGCTCGTGAAGGGGACATCCATCGGAACCTCCGCGGATGTGGACGGAAACTATTCTTTGACATTTCAGCGTAGTCCTGGCAAACAGGACATCCTGATATATTCTTTCATCGGAACAGAGTCTAAGGAGTACAATGTCAGCACCTCGACAAGGCTGAATGTGCAGCTGAAGACCTCCAGCCTCGATGCTGTGGTGGTCAATGGATTTTACACCCAGACGAAGGAAACGTTTACAGGCGCGGCCACTACGATAAGCGGCGACCAGCTGATCGCCGTGTCCTCGACGAACCTGATGCAGAGTCTTGCCTCCCTTACCCCGGGCATGGTGCTGGTGGAGAACAACAGCGCGGGATCCAACCCGAACGCTGTGCCGTCCATCCTTATCCGTGGATCCAACACCTTGATTTCCAATGAGAGCGAGGAGGGTGTGAACAACCCTCTCATCGTGCTGGACGGTGTGGAGATCAGCATCCAGGAACTCTACGACCTTGACATGTTCGACATCGAGAGAATCGATGTGCTGAAGGATGCATCCGCCACCATCCTCTATGGTGAGAAGGGAGCCAACGGTGTCATCGTCGTCGAGAGAAAACGCTCGGAGGAAGGAAAGCTCAGGCTCAGCTACAACTTCGTGCCGAGGTTCAGCGTGCCGGATCTCAGCTCCTTCAACCTTTGTAGTCCCGCTGAAAAACTTGAGATAGAAAGGCTTGCGGGCAAGTATGACACGGCTGACGGCTCCATGGACGAGGCCTACGACTACAAGCTTCAGCTTATCCGCAAGGGTGTCAATCCGGACTGGCTCCACGCTCCGCTGCGTGTGCCGTTCAGCCACACCCATTCCCTGGCGCTCAGCTCCAGGGGCGAGAAGCTGGAGTTCCGGGCGAACGCCAACTTCGGAGACACTTACGGAGTCATGAAGGGCGACAACAGAAGGAATCTGGGCCTTAACTTCAGCATCAACTATCATTTGCGCAACAAACTGACGCTTTCGTACAAGAACAGTTTCTCCCTGAACAGAAGTCTTGATTCACCTTATGGGAGTTACTCTCAGTATTCAAGGATGAATCCATACAATCCGATGACGGATGAGGATGGAAACTACATAAAGAGTTATTATTTCAATCCACTGAGTACCTCTTCCTACAAGACTGCAAACCCTTTGTACGATGCCACGCTTTCAAGCTTCGGCAAGAGTCAGAATCAGTCATGGACAAACTCTCTTTCAGGAAGATGGAACATCACAAAGGAACTCTATGTCACCGGCCAGGCTAACTTGAACCTGACGTGGAACCGTTCTGACAACTATGACTCTCCAGACAGAGCCAAGTACCAGAACAACGCATTGAATGACAAGGGACAGTACAGTCTCTCGACAGGCAATGGCCTTACCACTGACGGAAAGATTGTCGTAAACTATGGCAAGTCCTTGGATTCCAAGGGATCGATGTTCCGTGTCAGTGCTGGTAGCAACATCCAGTACATCCGAAAGCAAAGTGCGTCATTCCTTGCCAAGGGGTTCATAAAGGACGAGCTGTCGGATCTTTCCTTTGCCTTGACATACCCAACGGGGCATCCAACCGGAACAGATAGGGTTTCGACAGCGGTCGGATTCTTTGCCAACGCCAACTTCAGCCTTTGGAACAGGTATTTCGTTGATGGTTCTTACCGAACCTCAGGCTCATCCAAGTTCGGCTCAAACAACAGTTTCGCACCGTTCTGGGCTTTGGGAGCCGGATGGCATCTTCACAACGAGAAATTCATCAAGGACAATCTTCCTTGGGTCAACACGTTGACATTTAGGTATTCACTGGGTTACACCGGTTCAGTCTCATTTGACTACTATCAGGCCCGTACAGTTTATCAGTACGATTCCAAGTACCAGTATGTCTCAGGAATAGGTGCCCTCCCTAAACAGATGGGCAACCCTGACCTGAAATGGCAAAGGACTCTGAACAACAACTTCGGCCTGACTGCCGCGTTCCTTGACAATCGCTTCAACCTGTCGTTTGATTTTTATTCAAACACGACTTACGACATGCTGATGTCTGTCAATCTCCCGCCTTCCGTAGGTACCTCATCAATGAATGTGAACTTCGGGCAGCTCAACAACAAGGGTCTTGACCTTTCTCTTTCCGCCCAGATCATCCGCAACAAGGACTGGTTCTGGAGCGTGACATTGACAGGCGGTCATGTGATGGATCAGATCCGCAAGATCTCGGAAGGGCTTAAGAATGACATTGACAATCCTTACGACTCCTCTAAGCCGAAGATCCTCTTCGTGGAAGGCGGCTCCCAGTACGACATTTACGCGATGCGCTCTGCTGGAATCGATCCGGCGACAGGAAAAGAGATATTCATAAAGAAAAATGGTGAATATACTTTCAACTACGATGAAAAAGAGAGAGTCGCTGTCGGAAACACTAATCCTATCCTTCAAGGTTCGTTGATGAACACGTTGAGGTACAAGGGATTCTCTATCAGTGTCGCCACTTCCTACACATTCGGGTCTGACTATTTTAACTCAACTCTTAAGAACAAGGTCGAGAACATAGACCTCAATTACAATGTTGATCGTAGAGTCTTCACCGACAGGTGGAAAGAGCCCGGCGACCACACCCGTTTCCTTGGAATCGGCACGTCCAGCAGTTCTTCCCAGTACTCCGAAAGATTCGTTGAGAAGCGTAATGAACTGTACATCTCAAGCATTCAGGTTATGTACGATTTCGCACCTAAGGCAATCACGAGGCTCGGACTTCGTAAACTTGCCATCGGCTTCGGACTCTCGGACATAGCACACATCTCCACAGTGAAGTTTGAAAGGGGAACGGAGTACCCTTACTGCCGTGGCATCAACCTGATTTTCCGCCCTACATTCTAATAAGGAGGACAGACAATATGAAAAGCAGAAAAATATTCATAACAATCATAGCCGCGGCTGCGGTTTTTGTCTCCGGGTGCTCGAAATTTCTTGACGTTCATCCTAAAGGAGAGAAAATAAATATGTTCGAGACTGCCGAAGAATATGAGGACGCACTTTACGGTGTCTATAATGAGTTGACTGGCGCCAATCTTTACGGACAGTACATCTACCTGCTTCCGGAGGTGCTGAGTCAGAATTTCACAACCTCGGACTATAAGTATTCAGAACTCGCTGAAGGAGAAATGACCACACAAGGTGCCACTGCCACAAAGCGCGACATCTGGAAATCCGCCTACACTGCCGTCAATCACATCAACAATATTGTTGAGCATGCAGAGGACGACATTGACACCTACAAGCATTCCGGCTTGTACCTCGGTGAGGCTTTGGCGTTGAGGGCTTTGGTGCATTTTGAGTTGTTGAAACTCTTCGGTCCACCATATTGGGCTTCGGAAGCCGAGAAAAAACAGGTTCTTCCTTATGTCACCAAATATTCATTCGACATCAAGGATTTTGATTCCTACGATGCAGTCTATGAGTCCATTCTCTCCGATCTGGGAAGAGCCGAGGAGTATCTTGCCGAGGATGCCACTCTTGTTCCTGCCGACCGTGACAAGACCGCCAACTCATTCACGGACGCAAGAATCGCTCACATGAACTTGTACGCTGTCCAGGCGCTTATCGCAAAAGTTTACTGGAGCAAGGATGATCTTGACAATGCAGAAAAATATGCGGAGAAGGTTATCTCCAGTGGTAAATTCTCTTTCCGTCCGGCCAGTGCTTTTGTGCAACCTGACAACGGGACATTGGATCTTCACGAGACCATTTTCGGACTTTATGTCAGTGACGAGAGTACAATGATGAAGAAACTCGCTCTTTCTGAGACGGTTGGCTCGTCAGCCATGAGATTGGCATCCGACTACTCTGTCCTTTACGAAAAGAACTCTGGAGCCAGCACGGATTATAGGCTTCCCGCTTGGTTCGACCCTTCAATTCCAGCATGCCGCAAGATGGTTAACAACATATTCATCACAGGAAGCAACACTTATAACGGAAAGTCCATTCTTGGCTATGATGTCATCCGTCTTCCGGAACTGTACTACATTGTAGCGGAGGCGAACATCACTAAAGACCCTGCCAAGGCCAAGGAATATTTTGACAAGGTGCTGAAGTCCAGAGGCCGTGAGACGTTAGAGGAGTCTGGGGAGCAACTTACAGAAGATCTTCTCTTCGAGGAAAGAGAACGTGAGTTTTACGGAGAAGGATTCACGTGGTTCGACATGAAGAAGGAGCGTAAGGACATCATGACAGTTTCCGGCAAGACATTGCCTGGCAACGTTGCGGCAACCTACACTCTGACTGTACCGGACGAAGAGTGGGAGTCCAGAAAGAACATTGAGATTTGAAATTAAAATTGGATCAACGATGAAGAGATTGATATATACATTAATAGTATGTCTTCCGTTTCTTGCTTCATGCGATGGGACATGGGTGATGTACGATAACGCGCAGAAGGATCACCTCTATTTTCAGGATAGGATCCAGACGATAATGAAGTCTTTTGCGCTTCTGTCTCAGGATGAGATAGAGGTCTCCGCCAATGTCTATGTGATGGGTAATGTTTCAGACGTGGACAGGCCGTTCAAGGTTGAGAGTGTTGACACACCTGAAGGAACAGTCCTGACTTTCGGCGGTGTCGAGTATCCGGTGATTTCAGCAAGGGAAGACGTTGATTTTGAGGTGGGGGACTGTGTTATACCAGCGGGTGAGGTGTCCACGACAGTCAACGTGACACTCAAGCGTCAGCCAGAGATGAAGAACGGAGGTTATGTGAGAGTGCATCTGAGGCTTGTTCCTTATGAGAACTTCGAGCCTCTCCCGGCTGACACTACCAGTAGTGTTGTCATGTCTCCGGATTTTCAGGTTTATGTCAATGATGGTGATCCTGCCTGCCCTACTTGGTGGAGACCATCGGCCAGCAAGCCGGCGGGTTGGGACTACGATCTGGGCAACTTCTACCCCGCCAAGTTCCGCAAGCTGCTGGAATTCTATCACAAGACAGCCGAGACAAATCCTACTTTCTACGAGTATTGTGTGGCTCATTACGGAGAGAATCTGGATGCGGAGCCTAGCTCCGAGAACAACAAGATGGTAAGATTCTGGCGCCAGACCTACATGGCCGCGTGGGCTACTTATGTCTTCTGCCCTTTGTATGAGTACTATGAGCAGTACTACAAAGACCATCCTGATGACCCGAACTTAGAGGTGATGGGATCTGACAATGTGAACATCAATGCATTCAAGGGCTGGGGAGACCCAAGAAGCGGTAGGTATGGTTTCCTTAACTAAATCAGCATATTCATTATGAAAAAAATCAGATATAGCATATTCGCTGCCATTTTGCTTCTTTCTGTCTTCCCCTCATGCTGGAAGATAGATGAGGGTGAGACCTTGAAATTGGAGCCGATTGATGTAGTGGCAGTGTCAGACACAATCAACGCTGACCTTGGTGTTGAACTGAAATACGAAGGCTTGACTGTCAAGAGCGGCCTTGAAGTGAAATACGAGTGGACGTACGGCCAGCCAGCGGACGGAAAGACGATCGCCGACCACCTTTTCAAGGCGGGAACAATCGAACAGTTCTCTACTTCACCGACCATTGACTACACGTTCTCAAAGATTGGGACATTTCTTCTGAGGCTTAGACTGGACAATGGAGAGAGTGTGTCTTATAAGTACTTTACTCTCAACGTGAACTCTGGCTATGACGAGGGCGTTGCAATCCTTAGTAACGATCCGGAGGGGAACGGTAGTCTTACTTTTGTGAAGACTTTGACTTCAGATGAGAGTGCAGCTGGCAAGCAGGAGGTTTTTCAGGACGTTTTCGCTTCCATCAACCCAGGACAGACTCTGAAGAACGGTGTGGCTCTTTATATGTCCAACGCGACTGTCAAGAAAGTTGACTATTCTGGACTTCTTATCGCGACAAAAGATGACCAAGGCACGATGTGGCACATGGAAGCCAAGACGTTCCAGTTGTTCCAGAAAGCCAGCATGGTCGCAGCCGGAGCCAACTTCAAGGCGTTCGGTGGAGAGTTGGCAACGACATCGGGTTTCGCTTCTTTCATGATCGGGGACAATTCCCACATCTACCGCTACGACATGCTTCTTGGTAATTACACCGACATGACCGACATCAAGCCGATGACTCGGATCTTCGGCGGGCTGTCCAGAACTTCGGCGACATCCGAGTCTGTCCGCGCCACGATTTACTACACGGACGATACCCTTTGCCTGAGAAGAAACGCCTCGGCCGGAGCGGTGTATTATTCTGAAAAGGGCTATTCAGTGGTGAATATGGCGACGATGAGAACTGCCAAGAAAAATGGACTTTATGTTCTTTTTAGAAAAGAGGAGAACCCTGACGAGTACCTTATCCGCAATACTGATGGTGTCGGAGGATCCGGCACTTTCAAAAATTGGGGGACATCCGTCAACTTCACCACATCAGACCTGAAGATGGATGAGGATAGTAAATTCGTGAACACAAAGCACTCCGCTGATGTTTATTACACTTTCCAAAATGCCATTTACAGATGGTCCCTGATCAGCGCCCCGGCCACCAAACCGACGATCACGCTTCCTGCAGGAGAGCAGATCCGTGACATAGCCACCAATTTCAAAGGACGTGGCAAGGGAGATGATGGAGAGGATCTTCTTTATGTCGTGACCTACAATCCATCAAGAGCCAGTGACAAGAAAGGAAGTCTCTATGTTTACTCGTTCTCTGATGACTCGCTTGTCCGTTCCTATGAGGGAATCTGCGATGATCCGGTCTCCGTGCTTTACAAGTACAGAGTGAATTGATAATAAATCATAACTAAAAAAAATACTATGACAAAAAGGAGTATTATCCTGACTTTGATCGCCGCCGCGCTGTTGGTCCCGTCCACAGACGCGGCAGCGTCCGTGTTTAAGAAAAAGAAGAAAAAGGCTCAGACGGAGGCTACAGCGGCTCAGAAACCGGCTCCGAAGAAGAAGCAGACCCCTTACGAGAAGCTGATGAAGGAGGTTGCCGATTCGGCCTGCGGAAAGACGTTCAATCTTTACCGCACGTCCAAGGACAAGATCTATATGGGCTTTCCAAGGAATATGATGGGACGTAGGATGCTTGTGGGCAGCACGATCACCGCCACAAGCAATCCGGCCTATCTGAACGTCGGGTATAAGTACGTGAAGCCGACATATTTCCAGATTGACCTCAAGGACAGCCTTGTGGTGCTGACTGTTCCGGGCACGAACGCCACGAGTTCCGATCCCGGGATGCAGGCCGCCATCGAGCGCAGCTATATTCCTAAGGTCTTGAGAAGGATCGCCGTGCAGGCGACGAGCAAGGACAGCTCGGAGGTGGTCTTCGAGGTGACTCCGCTCATCAATTCGGTCGCTCCGAAGGGAAAGGACTTCTCCCTCACTAAGGCGGCTGACGAGAAATCAACCTGGTTCAGCGATCTCAAGGCATTCAGTGACAACGCTTCCGTGAAGGTGCATTCCAATGTGGACTTCACGAAGACCTTCCTGATGCTGAAAGGCAAAGTGGGATCCGGCTCGATGGCCTACACGGTTTCGTTTATGCTGCTTCCGGAGAACCCGATGCCGGCCCGTGTGCAGGATTCGAGGATCGGAGTGTTCCCGGTCGGCCCTGGAGAGGGCAGTGTGAAGTACAATCTCACATCCGCCGAGGATGGGTTCAAAGGCTATGTGCTGGCCTCCCGCTGGAGACTTGAGCTCTCAGACACTACCGCTTGGCAGAAAGGTCAGAAGGTCACGGTCAAGAATCCGATTGTCTGGTACGTGGACAATTCGTTCCCTGAGGCTTGGAAGGCTCCGATCAAGGAGGGGGTCCTGGCTTGGAACCGCGCCTTCGAGGCCATCGGACTGAAGGACGTGATGCAGGTGCGTGACTTCCCTACAGCCGATGAGGATCCTCAGTTCGATCCGGACAACCTTAAATATTCCTGCATCAGGTATGTACCTGACGCCACGATGAACGCTATGGGCCCGTCTTGGGTTGATCCGGTGACAGGTGAGATACTGAACGCTTCGGTGCTTGTCTATAACGATGTCATCAAGCTGATCAATAACTGGCGCTTCGTGCAGACGGCACAAGTGGATGAGAAGGTCCGTGCCGTGAAGATGCCGCAGGACATCATCGATGAGTCACTTGTCTATGTGATCTCTCACGAAATAGGTCACACTCTGGGACTTATGCACAATATGGGAGCCTCTTCGGCCTATCCTACCGATTCTTTGAGGAACGCCGCTTTCACCGCGAAGTATGGCACGACTCCGTCTATTATGGACTATGCCCGCTTCAACTATGTGGCGCAGCCCGGGGACAAAGGCGTCAAGCTTGTGCCGCCGTCTCTGGGGGTTTATGATGAATATGCCATCAAATGGCTGTACACCCCTGTGATCGGGGCCAAGGACATCTGGGAGGAGGCTGAGATCGCCGGTAAGATCATCGAGGCCAAGGCCGGTGATCCGCTTTACCGCTACGGAGCGCAGCAGATGGCCAGTGCCAGCTATGGCTCTTATGATCCGAGCGCGAGGACGGAGGATCTTGGAGATGACCCTGTCAAGTCCAGTGATTACGGTATCAAGAACCTCAAGTACATCCTTCCACGGATGAACGGGTGGATCGGCGCTGATGACAGCGACTTCACGCACAGGAATGATCTTTACACCCAGCTGACGAACCAGTACTACCGCTACATCGGCAATGTGATGGCGCAGGTCGGAGGAATATACCTGAACAACGTCAAGGAGGGTTCATCGGTAAAGCCTTCCACCCCTGTCTCCAAAAATGTTCAGAAGGCTTCCTTGAAATGGGTGGTCGGCCAGCTCCGCGCGTCCTCGTGGATCAACGACGCTGACGTTACCTCGAACCTGCCGTTGGCGGCCCCGCAGTCCAACAAGATCTGCGCTCAGGTGGCGAAGGCGTTGGCCTCGACCGTTCCGGCGAATGTTATGCTGGCCTCGGTGGCCCCCGGCGCCGGCAAGCCTTACACCGTCAAGGAATATTACGATGACCTTTACAATGAGCTGTTCGCCTCGTCAATCGCCGGCCGCAGGCTGACATCCGAGGAAAAGACCCTCCAGAGGGAGGTTCTGACCGCTTCGGCGAAGGATGTCAAGTCTATGCTTGCCAAGTCGTTTGCTGAGGATCCCGATATTGATGAATATGCCGCCGAGCCGATGTGGTGCGGATGCGATGACATCAACCTTGGCGAGGGCAAAGGCCCTTACCAGAAAAGCGTAAGCGTCCTTACGATCGATGAGAGTGACGGATGCAGGATCGTGTTCCTGAACAAGGTCAAGGCATTGGCCTCTTCCCGCCGGTCTTCCGCTCCGTCCGAGGACAAGGCTCACTATGAGTACCTTCTCGCCCGTGTCAATGCGGCGCTTCAGAACCAGAAGTAACCTCTCCGGTCGCTGAGCCTGTCGAAGCGACCGGAAAAACACAAGCATATTCATTAGATGAAGATAAAACCAATCATAACGATGATGGCCGTACTGGCCGTCGCGGCCTGCTCCACCCTGAAGGATGGAGAGTACAATCTGTCGGTTGTCGCCACCGGTGACGGCCACGGCTACTGGTTTGCCAAACCGATAGAAGACGGAGGGCGGGCCAGAGGCTCGCTGATGGCGCAAAGCGCGTTCGTGAACGGAATCCGCGAGTCGAAGGGTGCGGACAATGTCATACTTGTCGATGCCGGAGACAATTTCTTCGGCAGCGGAGCTCCGTTCTACTACAACTATGTTGACACGACCTCCGCTCATCTTTATCCACGTCTGGCTTCCTACATGAAGTACGATGCGGTGGTGTCGGGTCATTCCGATTTCGAGTCCGGCCACCGTGTCTATGACCGTGTCGCCAAGGAGATGAAGAAGGAAGGCATCCCGCTTCTGGCCGGCAACGCCCTGTCCGACAGGAACGGCAAGCCATATTTCCCGGCATATTCAATAATTAAGAAAGGAGGAGTCAAGGTCGCGGTTCTGGGGTACACCAACGCCGCTAACGCCTCGCTGATGGACGGAAGCTGCGTCTCCGGCCTCCGTTTCGAGTCGCTTCTGCCTCTGGTTCAGGAGGATGTGGATAAGGTGCGCTCCAAGGAAAAGCCGCATATCGTGATAGTCGTGGCTCACACTGCGATGGGAAAGGGCGACGGCCTGAAACTTGAGAAACAGGGACTTGACCTGTTCAAGAGCCTTAGAGGAGTGGATGTTGTCGTCACCGGTCACGACCACGCCAACAAGGTGATGAGCGCCGACAGCATCGTGGTCTTGGATTGCGGCAGGACCGGCCAGAACGCCGGTGTCACTGACATCAAGCTCGTAGTGAAAGGAGGAAAGGTCGTCAGCCGCACCTTGGATGCCAGAATGACCTCCATCAAGAGCGAGGAATATGACACCGCTATGGAAGAGGCCTTTGAGGCTGATTACGATAAGGTTCGTAGTTTCATTACGGGCACCGTCGGCGAGATCAAGAAGGGCTTGGTTTCCAGAGAGTTCTACTACAAACAGTGCGACTATATGAACTTCCTGCACGCCCTCGCTATGAGCGCCTACCCGGTTGACATTTCCCTTTCGGCGACCCTTCTGATTGACGGGAAAGTCCCTGCAGGAGAGGTCCGTTATCAGGACATCCGCAAGGTCTATCCTTACGAGAACAAACTGGTCGTGCTGAGACTGACCGGCGCTGAGATTCTGAAATATCTTGAGGCCAGTTATGATGCGTGGATCAACACTGTGACTGAACCTTACGAGAATGCTCACGTGTTGAAAATCAAACAGTCCAAGGATTACTCCACCGGCAAGATGGCCTGGAAGCTCGCCAAGAGTCCGGCCAATTTCGATTCCGCCGCCGGGATCAACTACACTGTCGATGTGACTAAGCCTTACGGCTCCCGTGTCGTGATCACCGATATGGCAGACGGAAGCAAGTTCGAACTTGATAAGGAATATACCGCCGCGATAACCACCTACAGGTCAGTAGGTTCTGGAGGACTGCTTAAGGCCGCCGGGCTGGAGGACATGAAGTCTGTCGAAGACCGGATTGTCTACCGAGGCCCGGAGTTCAGAACGATTCTCTACCGGTACTTCAAGAAGAACGGAAGCATTGATCCTGCTGTCGTTGGTGATCCAAAGGTCGTCGGCTCCTGGAAGTTCGTCCCGGAGTTCGCTCCCGCAGCCATCAAGGCAGACGTGGAATTGCTTTACGGAAAATAATGAATATATTCGCGTTGATGAAAAAGATAGTCCTGAATAACGTTGTCCTTGCGGTGGCCGTTCTGCTCGCCGCAGGGACATATTCATTCGCCCAGACTCCCGCGACTCCGGAGCAAAGGGCTGCCGCCGAGGCCGAGTTCGGAGTGAAGAACGTTGTGTGCAAGTATGACACCAAGGCCGAGATGATGGCTGACCTGAACAGAACAGGCGGGGAATATTTCATGTACAGTTTTGACGATGTGAGATTGACCCCGGCTCCCAAAGGGTACAAGCCTGTTTATATCAGTCATATAGGCCGTCATGGCGCAAGGTATGCGATCAGCGATCCGATTTATGAGAATCTCCGCAAGGTTTTCACTGACGCTCATTCGGCTGGAAAGCTGACAGAGGCAGGTGAAAGCCTTATGGCTCGTTATGAAGCTTTCTACCCATCTGTGGCCCATCGTGGTGGAGAACTTACACATAAGGGTCAGGATCAGCTTCGTGGCATCGCTGATGTGATGTATAAGTCTTTCCCGGAGGTGTTCAAGGGCAAGACCAACGCCGAGGTTCTGTGTACGGTCACCCCGCGCGTGATTGTCAGTATGACTTCGTTCATGGATGAGATCAAAGGGTTGGACAAAGACCTGACTTTCACGCTTGAGTGCAGTAAGTCGATCATGCCTCGGATCCACCCGACGGGTTCGATGAATCCGTACAGAGTCAAGACCAAGGTTCCTGTCGCCGCCAGGGCACAGGCTGACAGCCTCCGTGCAGCAAGGGTCGATGTCAAGGGTTTCTGTTCCAAGTATTTCAATGACACTGACTATCTTGAGAAAGAGTATGGCCTTTGGAAATTCGAGTTGGATCTGAGGAGTGTCATTCTGGATTTCCAGTGTCTTGACGAAGTCCCTGCGGACAGGTTTGAGGACGTGTTCACTCCGGAGGAACTCTTCGCGATCTGGGAGGTGTGGAATTTCAACGGTTATCTGAGCATGGGACGCTCTCCGATGACAGACAACAAAGGGTGTCTCAGCACCGCCGCCATACTCCGGGACATGATCGAGTGCGCGGACCGTGACCTTGCTTCCGGAGACATCAACTTGAGTCTCAGGTTTTCGCATGACATAGCCATATTGCCTTTGCTCTCGTACATGAAACTTGACAACTTCGGCGCTGTGCTGACCGATCCTTCGGATGTGAAAAACTGGTGGAGGAGCGATTTGATTCCGATGGCCTCCAATCTTCAGCTCATCTTCTACCGCAGCAAGCGTGCCTCGGAGATCCTCGTCAAAGTCCTTTATAACGGCCACGAGGCCTCCCTGCCGATCCCGCAGGTCGCTCCGTCCTTCTATTCCTGGACCGCCTTCAAGGACTATTACAGGAATTGACTTCCAGTAGAGATGGACTCTATGGTTTATCTGGCTTTGGCAATGGAATGCGCGCGCAGCGCGAAGCGACGCAAGAAGGTTCAAAAGGCTGACTTGCTCAGCCTTTTTAGTTCGTAGTCGGCTTTGATTTTGTCGATTATGGCGCAGACGACCTTGTAGGTCTTGCTGTCCTTGGTGTAGTTGGCGGGGACGGTGAAGTTGACGCGGCCTTGGTGCTGGAGGGTCTTGGCGAAGGCTTTCTTCTTCGGACTGCTCTCGTCGTAGACGGCGATGGCGTGCCCTCCGAACATCTTGACGATCTTCATGCACGGGATGTCGGTCTCACCGTCACCGAAGTAGATCATCTGGGGGTAGGGGATTCTCTTCTTGTCCTCGGCGACACTTTCGTTGACCATCTTGTTGTCGTGGGCGCTGAATATTCCCTTGTTGATCTTGAATATGTACTGGGTCTTGGCCGTGTAGTCCACGGCGATTCCCGGCCACTCGGCCTCGCCGTCCTTGTTGTACATGTAGGAGCAGGCGAAGATGTGCTTGAACTCCTTGGCGATCGGGCTGCCCTCGATGATCTCCTTCAGTCCGGACGAGTTGATGTAGTGCTCGATCTGCACGCCGCGTGACTCGCCATATTCATTGATCATGCCGAACCATTCCTTCACTCCTTCGAAGAGCTGGATGTGGCGGCCGAACTTGCGGAAGTCGCTCCGCCGGAGCTTGATGCCGTTCTTCTTCGCCTCGTCGAACATCATCTTCATATACGAGAGGACGTTGCTCGCGTCCTGGCCGACAGCGAGGCCGTCGCTCATCCTCCAGAACTCCTCCGGGGTCTTCCCGATGGCCTGGATGAAACCGAACTCCTGCATATTCCCGGGAGAAAGGGTCCCGTCGAAGTCATAAATCAGCGCAACAATAGGTCTTTTCTTCATAATTTCGCCACAAATAACCGATTTCTGCAAATATACTATTTATTCTTTGTGAAGAATCCGTGAGTTTCAATTATTTTTGTCAAGATAATTTGAATTTTGAGTTTTGAATATGGATCACTATTTAACCCGTTTGCAGAACGCGACAAGAAAATACTGGAACAAATCCGCGCTTAACACCCTTGGCGGCGAATCCTTCACATATTCACAGATGGCCACTTTGATCGAGAAGTTCCACATCTTCTTCGACAAGGCCGGTCTTCAGAAGGGGCAGCACATCGCCCTTTGGGCCCGCAACAGCGCCCGCTGGGGCATGTCCTATCTGGCTGTGAACACCTACGAGGCCGTCATCGTGCCGATACTGGCGGATTTCACTCCGGAAAGCGTGGAGAGCCTCGTTAACCATTCGGACAGCATGGCATTGCTGACCAACGCAGACAAATGGGCTAAGCTTGACATCGCCAAGATGCCTGAGGTCAAGGTGGTGATGGATGTGGACAACCTTAAGATCCTTTACTGCCGCAAGCCTGAGATCGAGGCCATCTGGAACAACATCGACAACCTTCTCGCCGAGAAATATCCTGACGGATTCGGCCCGGAGGACGTAGTCTATCCGACCGACAACTGGGATGACCTTGCAGTCATCAACTACACTTCCGGCTCGACCGGCAACCCTAAGGGCGTTATGCTGACCTACAGGAACTTCAGCGCCACGATCGAGTTCAGTCAGGTTCACCGTCCTACATCGGACAAGAACAGGATGATCTCGATGCTTCCTATGGCCCATATGTACGGCCTTGTGACCGAGTTCATCTACCCTCTGTGCAACGGAACATCAATCTACTGGCTGGGCAAGACCCCGACCCCGAGCACCCTTATGAAGGCGTTCCAGGAGGTTAAGCCTTACCAGCTCATCACCGTTCCGCTCGTGATGGAGAAGATCTTCAAGTCCAAGATCAAACCGATGCTGGACAAGCCGATGATCAAGTTCCTGACGAAGGTTCCCGGAGTCAACAGAATCATATTCAATAAGATCCGTGAAGGCCTGATCAACGCGTTCGGCGGCGAGGTAGGTGAGTTCATTATGGGCGGCGCTCCTGTTAATCCGGAGATCGAGAAATGGTTCCAGAAGATCCGCCTTCCTTACACAGTCGGCTACGGAATGACCGAGGCTACCCCTCTGCTGGCTTACGCCGGGAGCGCTGAATATGTCGCCGGCTCCTGCGGAAAACCTGTCGACTGCGCCACCGTGAGGATTGACTCCGATGATCCTCAGCACATAGTCGGCGAGATCCAGGCCAAGGGTGACAACATCTGCCTTGGCTATTACAAGAATCCTGAGGCTTCCGCAAACGCCTTCACCGAGGACGGTTTCCTCCGCACAGGAGACCTCGGTCTGTTCGACGCTGACGGCAACCTTTACATCAAAGGCCGCAGCAAGTCGATGATCCTTTCGGCCAACGGCCAGAACATCTATCCGGAGGAGGTTGAGGCCGTGGTTAACAACCAGCCTTATGTGCAGGAGTCTGTCGTGGTGGACCGCGCCTCCAAACTCGTTGCGCTCGTCTACCTCGATCAGGAGGCTCTCCGCAAGGACGGCCTTGACCAGGAGGCGATCGCTGACCTCCCTGAGAGAATCCGCGTCAACTCCGACAGGCAGCTCCCGAACTACAGCCAGATCGCCAAGGTCGAGATCGTGGACCAACCGTTCGAGAAGACCCCTAAGATGAGCATCAAGCGCTTCCTCTACAAGTAATTATTCCCGGTAAATGAATATATGGCTGCGTAAAAAGGTGCCTTTTTACGCCCGTCACATAAGAAAGAAACTGTTTTTTAGAGGAAATATCACGCTTATCAACCGATGGTCCGTATGTGGTTTACGGGTCGGTTTCTCGAAGGTCTCATTTTCGAAGTTATTACGGTAGGTTTGCTCAGAGAACTCTCCGTATCTGCCCATCTGAAGGAAATTGACCTTGCCGGGGATTGCCATAAAGAGTT